>ERZ808258.18-NODE-18-length-142549-cov-20.830582_pt1 | contig 142549 bp, 109 predicted proteins | sample MGYA00521280_ERZ808258 | MGnify/ENA primary metagenome ERZ808258 (study PRJEB31516, sample SAMN03275585) | gut metagenome | biome: mammalia-associated habitat; material: feces | host: Papio cynocephalus | place: Kenya | collected 2012-07-19 ...
CAGGCTTCCGCCCATTGACCAATATTCCTCACTGCTGCCTCCCGTAGGAGTTTGGACCGTGTCTCAGTTCCAATGTGGGGGACCTTCCTCTCAGAACCCCTACCCATCGTCGGCTAGGTGGGCCGTTGCCCCGCCTACTACCTAATGGGACGCATCCCCAGCCCCAACCTTGAACATTTCGCGCAACTGCCATGCGGCAATCACGCAGCATCCGGAGTTAACCCCCCTTTCGGGGGACTATGCCGGGGTTGGGGGCAGGTTGGATACGCGTTACGCACCCGTGCGCCGGTCGACGCCCGCAGGAGGCAAGCCTCCCGCGTCGTTTCCCCTCGACTTGCATGTGTTAAGCCTGTAGCTAGCGTTCATCCTGAGCCAGGATCAAACTCTCCGTTGTATATCTGTTTTTTTCTTTTTTCTATACTGAACCTGATCCGACACCTTATCGTTTCCCGTTTTATCAGCCCCGCGGAGCCGAAGCCCGCAGGGCAGGAGTTGACTTTCTTGGACTTGCCCCCAACCGACGCTCTCACGGCGGCGGGGGACGCTGTATCTTATCTTCCTGTCTTCTTGCGTTTATGTAAATCTCCTCTTGAACTCCGCCCCCGGGTCATCCCCGAAAGCGAGTGCAAAAGTACGCCGGCTTTTCCAAACAACCAAACTTTTCGCCAACTTTTTTACGGCTTTTTTCGCGGCAAGGCAGCCCAGAACCGAACAAACACACAAGAACACAACAACTTACAACCATAAAAAATATTTCGCGGAAAAAGTGGGAAAAGGGGAATGCACGGTGGGAGAAAGCAAAAACCACAGGAAAAGGCACGGTAATACCAAGTTGGGGCGGAGATAATTTTTACCACTTGGGACACGGAAAAAACGCATCTGGCATAGTTCTTACAGCGTCCCCATCCATTCCCGCGCTCCGCCGCACAACATTTACAGAACACCATAAGGGCAAAAATGCGATAAAGAACACGCAAAAGTCCCGCCACTTCACAGCAGCGGGACTTTGACCTATAATTAAAACCCTTTTACCTTCTGACTAACAGATGCCAAATCTCTCGAACCCAAAGCACGAGTGAAGAGCCAAGTATAATGATTATCCAGTCTGTCAGCTTCAGTCCTTCCACATTGAAGAACTATTGCAGACCAGGAATCTCAACCATCGCAACCTGACCGATAAGTATTATTGCCACACATCTCAACAATCCATTGCAACCTTTGAAATGGAGATTGAAAATCGCAGACGATTGACTCGCACGACTACGATATTGGCAGAGCCAAAGGTTGCTGAGAGCGAAGCGATGGAGGTGAGAGAGGCGGAGTCGCTGCCCATAAAAAAGAAAGCCTTCGTCCTGCGTTGGGCGCAAGAAAAAGGCAGTAAAGGATGCTTAGGCTGCATTCTAACTCTATGATTAATCTGCAGCAGAATCTACAGCGATAGTATCAGATTCAATTGTGTTTTTATCAGGGAATTGTTCATTCAAATATCCACAAGAAGAAATATTCGGCAAACCATCTTCCTCACAAGCATCTTCGAATTCACTAATATCTATATCTTTTACAGGTTCAAGCTCTCCCCACAAAATGGAAACATTATCTTTTTGCATTGTTAGAATAGCTCCCATACCACTTTTCAATGAGAAAACAATAGCACCATTATTTTGCTTGGCAATCATACCCATTCCTTTGAATTTATTAGCAAATGTATTAAATAGGTTTCTAAGTTTTCCTTGCATTTTACCCATATTGGATATGTAAAGCACAAACATGGTTGGCTTCACCGTATTCCATACATATCCAACAGGTATCTTATCATCATGATACCAATAATAATCACCAAATTTGTAATCTACTATACGCTGGGTACGATAAGTTTTTCTGCTTAGATTTCCAGAGAAATGGATCTTCACATAACCCAGTACGCCATTAAATTCTTTAAGAAGCATTATGTCGCTTGTATCATCATACCAATACGGAGTGCCCGCAGGATGCTCTTCGCTTTCAGGCGCGACGCCCAATTCCACAGCTTTCTTGACAACGTCATTTGGAGATGATTTTGTATCAAACCCCATAACTCCATTATCTTTAATATTGAATGCAGCAACAAACTTATCCCAATCAACATAGTCACTTTCTATATAAGATTCTCCTTCACAAGTTCCGATGTTAACAATATCGGGCAAGCCTTCTACTCGTTTACAATCTTTGTCTATCAAAGAATATATCTTATCGCTTGACTTAACCCAAGCATGTTTACCATCAAACATTGAATATAATGTCGCTCCAACATAAGTGTCATCACCTATTTGATTGTCATTTTCATCAATGTACTTATATTCATAAGTATCACCCTTTTTTACGACGGCAATAAGAGTTTTATCTTCGTCATAGTATAGAGATTCGTATTTTGCACGTATAAGGGTTTCCCCTTTTATGTTCATCAACCCCCAACCATCACCATTGTAGTATGTGAACACATCACCGTTTATGGTTCCGATAGATTTCAGCTTGGAAGAGGGTTCGACAACAAACTCCCCTTTATCATCAATAATGCCCCATGCCTCCTTGCCGTCTTTCTTTACACTAACCGCAAGTTTCCCATCAGAAAACCGGGTTTGCGCGTTCTCATATTTGTCCGCAGAAAATTCAAAAAGGACTTTTCCCGCCGTGTTTATAACAGAATTTTTCACCTTGTCCTTCTGTTTTGTCTGAACAAATTTCTTATACTTGGCATTAATGCCAATAAATTTCCCGTCCCCGCAGTTTTCCAACACACAATACTCCGGTTTGACAACACAATCACCATCCTCGTCAATAGCTCCACAAAGAGAATCCACAGTCATAAAGACCGCATAACCGCCCGCATAAGCACGAACTCCATCAACTTCGTGATTATCTATCTTATCAAGTTTTTTTATTATCTTTCCATCAACATCTATGATGGAAACAGGCTGGTCTTTAATTGCCACAAGAGCCCTGCCATTCCTGAAGCCAGATGTGTGGGCATAATCGCCTCCAATTTTTTTAGGCTTTTCAGAAGCGTCAAACATCTCCCAAACACCTCTTTTTGAACGGACGAAAAACCTTCCATCTCTCACAACCGTAGGCTTGTTCTTAAACTCGTCCTTAAACAGGACTTTTCCATCCATGGAGATCATACCCCATTGACCGTCATCTGTCTCTTGATACGGAATGTATTCCACATTGCCATTTTCAGTCTTAGAGCAAGATAACATTAGCATAGCCGCAATTGCGGCAAGTGCCAAATTAAACTGTTTCTTGTTCATGTTTTTAGTTTGTTTTCACGCCCCTGACTCCCAAAAAGGCGGTGGTTATTATTCGTACATGATTTTGCAGCATAAAAAAAGCGTGGGAGTCGAACCGTTACTCGTCCCACGAACTGAGGCTCTGGCATTGCCCATCTTCTCGAAACGAGCAACGCAGAGGCCCACGCCGATATGTATGAAAACACCTTTTCACAGAATCCCTGTCCGCGTGCTGCGGACACAAAAAATCCATGAAACGAATGCGTATATACACATCCCGCAGGCATCTACCGTTGCATTTGTCTTTGAGAAGATTTGAAACTGCCAGATTTCAGTCCGTCAAGAACAAAGCGCAGTAAACGCCTTCAATATGTTGTGATTCTCACCTCCCGCCCTCTTGGCTTGCTTGCGCCTGCCTCTCGGCGTGGGTTTCCCTTTCCGCAGCGGCGTCCGGGGCTTCCGCCCCGCCACCGCCAACGGCTCTCGGCTGAGAACCGACCACAAATTTATTGTTTTTATAACAAGCAAAAAATACATACATTTTTCTTTGAAAACAGCCATTACGTGCAGTAGCAAAGGCATTACTCAGATTGGGCGGAGGCGGCGGAGTTTGGAACTTATGCCGCACGTCCGTACAAATTGGGCAAACCATTGGAAAACAGTCCTTTATCCACAAATCAAACCTCCTTTATAAGTGTTTGTTTTTCAGACGTTTGCAAACGGCGAAAAAAGGTCTGATGTAGTTTGAATTATGCCTGATATAATTTTTCCTGCATAGGACGTAGTTTTTCCCACATCAAATGTAGTTTCCGGGGCGTTTGGGAAAAAGAGTCAGGTTTGGGTTTTGCGACAATTGCTCCTTATGCGGCATTTATGCATTACCTTATCAGAACTTGTTTGCGAACTGTGCATTTTTTATTTTATCGGTTTCGCGCCCCAAACTTACATATATATAATGTATGGCACGGCGGAATTTATTATTTTTGCAGGGAATATCACTTTGGGATTAGAAAATAACTTGAAACGATGAAGATACTTTTACTTGGTAACGGCGGACGTGAGCACGCGCTCGCCTGGAAAATTGCGCAAAGTCCAAAGACCGACAAGCTTTACATTGCTCCGGGAAATGCCGGCACGCTTGACGCGGGCGAGAATGTGCGCCTTGACATTAACAACTTCGAGGAAGTGGGCGACTTTGTGAAGTCCAACGGGATTGACATGGTTGTGGTGGGGCCCGAGGCCCCGCTCGTGAAGGGGATTGTGGACTATTTCCGCTCTGCCGACGAGGAGCTGAGCAAGATTCCCGTAATCGGTCCTTCCAAGGCCGGGGCGCAGCTTGAGGGGAGCAAGGATTTTGCCAAGCACTTCATGCGCCGCCACGGCATTCCCACAGCCGAATACCGCACTTTCGACGGGACGACTGTTGACGAGGGGCTTAAATTGCTCGAAACCTTGCAGCCGCCATACGTATTGAAGGCTGACGGTCTTGCCGGGGGGAAAGGCGTGCTTATTCTCGACAATCTGGAGGACGCAAAGCGCGAGTTCAAGGATATGCTCGGCGGTATGTTCGGCGACGCTTCGGCGCGGGTGGTTGTTGAGGAGTTCCTGAGTGGCATAGAGTGTTCCGTGTTTGTACTTACCGACGGAAGGCACTACAAAATACTGCCCGAGGCAAAGGACTACAAGCGCATAGGCGTGCACGACACAGGTCTGAACACCGGCGGCATGGGGTCTGTCTCCCCCGTGCCTTTCGCCACAAAGGAGTGGATGAAAAAAGTTGAGGACAGGATTATACGCCCCACAGTCGAGGGACTTTGCGAGGATCAGATAGACTACAAGGGGTTCATCTTCTTCGGGCTTATAAACGTGAAGGGCGAGCCTATGGTGATTGAGTACAACTGCCGCATGGGCGACCCGGAGACCGAGACCGTGATGCTGCGTCTGAAGAGCGACATTGTTGACCTGTTTGAGGGTGTGGCGAAAGGCGACCTTGACAGGCGCACTGTGGAGTTTGACGACCGTTCGGCGGTTTGCGTGATGCTCGTGTCGGGCGGATACCCGCAGGAGTACAAAAAGGGCTTCCCCATTTCGGGGCTTGAGGACAAGGGCGACAGCATCCTGTTCCATTCCGGCACCTCGCTCAGCGGCGGGCAGACAGTTACTTCGGGCGGAAGGGTGATTGCCGTTTCGTCATACGGCAAGGACAAGGCGGAGGCGCTCGCCCGCTCAATGGAGGTTGCCAAGAAGATAAGCTACGAGGGGAAATACTTCCGCACCGACATAGGACAGGATTTATAAGCTACGCTTTCAGGTATATACATTTAGCTCCGGACAGCCACTCATAATATATTATGGAATACAGAGGGGTGCGCTATGCGATTGTAACCGGCAGCACAACGCTGCTGGCGGCTTTTGCGTGCGCGGTCCTGTCGTGGTTTGCAGGCAGCGAAAAAGCTCCGAGCCAATACCTGTGGTGGGGCGGCTTTGGCGCAACCGTGCTGGCGGCGTATCTTCTGCTCGAGTTCAACAACCGCTTTTCGCTTCTGCGCATCCGCTCCCACATGATGCCATCGGTGTTTCTCGCAATGGCGGCGGCGATGCCGTTCGGGCAGACGCTGTCGTGGGACTTCCTGCCGCCGGTATGTCTGCTGCTGGCGTATTATTCCCTGTTCCTGTCCTACCAGAACTACCACTCGCAGGGGTATGCGTTCCACGCGTTTGCCTTTCTCGGCATTGGGGCGTTGGTTTTCCCGCAAATGCTATACTTTGCGCCGCTGTTCATGCTGTTCATGCTTGTGCAGCTGCGGTCGATGAGCGGCAAGGCTTTCGTGGCGGCGCTTCTGGGCATGGCGGTCCCGGTTGCGCTGCGCGAGGTTTTCCTGCTGCTTAACGGTTCGGCGGCGCAAATAGACGGGTTCTGGGTTGCCCTCCGGACTTTCCCCCACCCCGGCTACGCCACGCTTGACGAGCACCGGCTCGTCTCGGCGGCGTTGGTCATCCTTGTGTCCCTTGCGGCGACGGTACACTTTCTGCGCACAAGGTTCAACGACAAGATACGCACGCGAATGTTCTTCTACGTGATAATGCTCGAAGAGGCCGCGCTCATTGCCCTCGCCGCCCTGCAGCCGCAGCATTTCGATGTGCTGTTCAAACTCCTGCTTGTGAACGGCAGCATTCTGACGGCGCACCACCTTTCTTTCGCCCGCAACATTGTAGCTGACGTTTATTTCTACACGCTGCTGGCACTTCTCGGTTTCCTCGCTTTCTACAATTTCACGGGCTACGATTTCGGAATATGGCCGCTTTGACTGATTTCCTTGTGCAGTTCGGCGGGTTCGGGATGTTCCTCTCGGCCCTGCTGGCGGGCAGCATCATACCCTTCAGCTCCGAACTCGTGATGACCGCCCTCAAACTCGCGGGGGTTTCAAACATGAGCCTGCTGCTCTGGGGTACGGCGGGAAATGTGCTTGGCAGCAGCCTGAACTACGGGCTCGGCAGGCTCGGGAAACTGGAATGGCTTGAAAAGCACGCGCACATAAGCAAGGAGAAAATGGACAAGGCCGAAGTGTTCGTGAGAAAGTACGGCCCGCTAATGGCACTGCTGTCGTGGATGCCTATTCTCGGCTCTGCGATAACGGTTGCGCTTGGCCTTCTGCGCTCGAACTTCTTCCTGACGCTGGTGTTCATGACCGTCGGAAAAGCAGTGCGCTACGCCATAATTCTTTATGCCGTAGTGCAAATACAATAGGCTTCGCCGCATCCTGCAATATTTTTTAACTTGCACACATGGGAACTGGCGTGCGCTATCGCCCCAATCCCTTTCCCACACGCGCTTCGGCGAGCGTGAACATAGTTTAATTGGCGTGCCGTTTACGGTCTCAGAGATGTTATGTGGCTCATGTTGAACACTATAAATTTTGCAGTTTGGCGGAAATTGCATATCTTTGCAGCCGACATGAAGAAGATAGAAAGCCACATCATAGTAAAATTGATTGCGCTCCCTGTAATTCTGCTGGCGTTCATGACAAACGCAAACGCACAGGAAAGGGGCAAGGCAACATACTATTCCCACCGTCTGCACGGCTTGAAGATGAGCGACGGCTCCAAATACCACCGCGACAGCATGACGTGCGCACACAAGACTTACCCATTGGGAACAACGCTGAAAGTGCGCAACCTCAAAAACGACAAAGAAGTTTACGTAAAGGTTACTGATCGTGGCCCATTCGGGCGCAGCAGGATTATAGACCTCTCGTATGCGGCGGCAAAGGAGCTTGACATCGTGAGGATGGGCGTGGCGAGCGTGCAGGTTGAAAAGGTTGAGCCGTGGGTTCCGTTCCGCGACGAAAAATCCTCAACCGTTCCGCAGCTGAAACTTACCGACCCCAACACCGGCGAATACGTAACGCTTGCAGAGGCAAAGGCTGCGAGAGACAAGGATATCGAAAAGAAAACCCAGAAAATAGCCGTGGCAAAACTTCCTAAGGTCAAGAAACCCGAGCCGCGCTACCGCATAATGCGTGATGTGCTGTCGGCAAAAAGCAAATGACGGCAAATACATACAATAACAAAGGCGCAGCAAAACACGTTGCGCCTTTGTTGCCAATATAAGGTTTGTGCATGGTCAGCCTCTTTTTCGGCATCCGCGACAGGCAACCGCCGTCCATACGGTAAGGACAAGCGCAGCCACGATATTGCTGCCGTTCACGCACACAAGCAGGGTGATTGCCGCAGACGCGTTAAGGAAACGCATGGCGCGGCGCGGGCTTACCTTTTCCTCAAGAAGGAACGAATAGAGCTGCGCAAGCCCCATCACCGGTTTGGAAGCGAGTATGCGCCCGCCAATATGCTTTGCCATGCCCTTGATTGAAAACTCCCGCAGTGCGGTTTCGCTTATGCCGGCGATGTTGCAAGTTAGTTCTTTTCTCATTGCTGTATTGTTTTTTCTTTTTACAATGCAAAAGAACCGCTTTGCAGTGACAATCCGCGTCATTTCGCGAAACGCAGTGTTAAATCTACGGATTTTTCCTTCAGAAACAGCATGAATTTTTCAGACCCCGCCACTTCCACATCGCTGTAAAGCCCGAACACAAACCGCATGGCTCCAAGATAGCTGCAAACCCTGTCCTCAAACACGCTTGTGCCGTCTCCGGCGTCGGCTACAAACGGTCGCGCCTGCGGATATTCCTCACACAAAAGCGAGGCTGCGCGTGCGGTAAGCCGCAAACTTATCGTGTCAATGGGCGTACCCGTAAACCCGAAAGCATCCGTGTAAATCTCCTCGTGCGCCGGCTCCGCAACCCATTTAACATCGAGCAGCCCCACCTCGCCTATCCTTGAAATCTTGAACGTCTTGTTCTGCCCCGATGCAAGTTCGTAGCAACGTATGTCGTCATTGGAGTTCATAAATCGGTAAGGCTCCACAATCCTGTCGCTCACGCTTCCGCCATGGAGCGAGCGGTATGATTTCAGCACCACAGTGAGATGTTGCTTCACCGCCTCGTAAAGGCGCGATGTGTTTTCGGCAAGCCTCCTGTCCGCCTCGTGGTTTTCCAGAACCTTATAGTCGTAAATCCGTTCGAGCTTTCGGCACAGGTTTTTCGCCCGCGTGCTGTTGTCGCCGACCGACGCCAGCAACTGCGACACGGTGGCAGCCTCGTCCTCGGTGAACATTACGCCGCCGGATATTTCGCGGAAAAAGGGCGAGTTCTTGTCAAGGCGGTAAATGTCGCCGCTGCGCTCCACCACAAAGCCCATGTCGCGGAAAGCCTCAAGATAACGATATACAGAACGCTTGCTGAGCGAAAGTCGCGAAGCAATCTCCTCGTTTGTGAGGCTTGAGTTCCCTGCCAGAAGCACCATAAGCCTGAGCTGTCTGTCTAATTTTCCGAGTTCCATTGATATAGTTTCACGGGGCTGCAAAATTTCCGCCGCCAAATGCAGGGCATTACGGAGATTATGGCTAAATTTACAATCAAAATTAAGCAATTGTTCCCATACAGACAAAGCCAGAAGACATGAGATTAAAACTTTCAATGCTGTTCGCGCTGTTTTTTTCACTGCACATGTGCGCACAAAAAACCAACATCCCATCATCGCAGATAAAGTGCCGCGACCCGTTCATAACCGTTGACCGCGAAAAAGGGGAATACTACCTTATAGTGTCGCGGCGCGGGCCTGAAGACGCAAGGCTCTTCGCCTACAAGAGCAAAGACCTTGAAAACTGGGACGAAGCAGGATACGTTTACCACATGCCCGAAGGCTACAAGTGCCCCGACGACTGGTGGGCGCCCGACACATACTGTTACAACGGCAAATACTACTGTTTTGTAACAGTTGCAAACCACGCCAAGGGAATAATGCGCGGAACAACGGTGCTGCGCTCCGACAACGGCCCGCTCGGCCCATACAAGAACATTATACCCGATGACCGCCTGTTCATAACGCCTCCGGGAATGCAATGCCTTGACGCATCATTATATATTGACAAGGACGGCGAACCGTGGACGCTGTTCTGCGTGGAGTGGAACGGGCCTAACGTAACCGACAGCGTGGGCGAGATATGGTGCCAGCGTCTCAACAAGGAACTCAACGGAACAATAGGCGACCCGATAAAGCTGTTCCGCACCGCCGACGCACCGTGGGCAAGAGAGGCCAGCGGCAAGGCTGTCGTAACCGACGCGCCATTCGTGTGGCGGGACGAGAAAAGCGGGCATCTGCTAATGCTGTGGTCAAGCTTCGCCCCCAAATATTCCATTGGCCAGGCAATTTCCGCATCGGGAAGCGTAACCGGGCCGTGGGTTCACGAAAAGACAACGGTGTTCTCCAACAACGGAGGACACCAGATGGTGTTCCGCGACCTGAACGGAAACCTTAAAATGTCGTTCCACTCCCCCAACGAGGCTGGCAGCACGCTCACAATAAAGGATGCCGTGATAAAGAACGGAAAGTTCCTGCCTGTAAAATAAATCGAAGGAACTGTAAAACTACATGGGACATAGAAAAAACTACGTCCTATGCAGGAAAAATTATGTCTGATGTAGGAATTTCCACATCAGACATAATTTTCCGCCCACGCCACACTCTGTAAACCAAAACGTTACAAGAACTGTCGGCTTTGTATTATTTTTCTGTTAGTCAGCCTGTTACCTAATTCTCCTCTTTGGGGTTGCCACGCAACATACGCCCGGGTTTCAATTCGCCATTGTCCGCATTTTTTGGCACGCATTCAAGGAAACAAAAAAGGCGCACCCTGCGGATGCGCCCTATTGGAGATTTTCCTTTGCCCTGTTTTTATGCGTCCACGTTCGCGAATGTCGCGTTCTGCTCGATGAACTCGCGGCGCGGGCCTACATCCTCCCCCATCAGCATGGAGAATATGTAGTCGGCGTCGGCTGCGTTCTCGATTGTCACCTGCTTCAGGAGACGGGTGTCGGGGTTCATGGTCGTGTCCCAAAGCTGTTCGGGGTTCATCTCGCCGAGACCTTTGTAGCGTTGGGTGTTTATTCCCTCCTCGCTGCCGTTGTTGTATTTTTCCATAAACCTGCGGCGGTCGGCATCGGTGTAGCAATATTCCTCAACCTTTCCCTTTTTGCACAGGTACAGCGGCGGCGTGGCTATGTACAGGTAGCCGTCCTCGATTATCTGCGGCATATAGCGGTAGAACAGCGTCATGATGAGCGTGTCGATGTGTGAGCCATCGACATCGGCATCGGTCATTATTATAACCTTGTGGTAGCGCAGCTTGTCGATGTTTGCCTCCTTGCTGTCTCCGTTCACGCCGAAACGCACCCCCAACGCCTGGATTATGTTGTTCACCTCGTCGCTCTCGAACGCCTTGTGCCACATTGCCTTTTCCACATTGAGGATTTTCCCTCGCAGCGGCAATATCGCCTGTGTCTCGCGGGCGCGTCCCTGCTTTGCCGAGCCTCCTGCCGAGTCGCCCTCCACAAGGAACAGCTCGCATTCTGCCGGGTCCTTCGACGAGCAGTCGGCAAGTTTTCCGGGCAGTCCGCCGCCCGTAAGCGCGTTTTTGCGCAGCACACTCTCACGCGCCTTCTTTGCGGCAATTCGCGCAGACGCGGCAAGCACCACCTTGTCGATTATCAGCTTTGCCTCCTTGGGATGTTCCTCCAAATAGTTCGACAACGCCTCGCCGACAGCCTGGTTGACCGCACCAGCCACCTCGTTGTTGCCGAGCTTGGTTTTTGTCTGCCCTTCAAACTGCGGCTCCGACACCTTGACGGAAACCACGGCGGTAAGTCCCTCGCGGAAGTCCTCCGGGGCTATCTCAACCTTGCTCTTCTCAATAACCTTCTGGTAATTGTCCTCGGCGTATTTCTTCAGCACGCGGGTGAGTGCCTGACGGAAGCCCATTACATGGGTGCCGCCCTCTATGGTGTTGATGTTGTTTACGTATGAGTGTATGTTCTCGCTCGAGGAGGTGTTGTACATTATCGCCGCCTCGATGGGGATTTCGTTTTTCTCGGTGTTGAGGTAAATCACATCGTCAAACAGGTGAATGCGGCTTGAATCTATGTATTTTACAAACTCACGCAGACCTTTTTCGCTGTAAAACACATCCTGCCGCGTCTTTCCCTCCTCGTCGGGGCGCAGGTCTGTGAGCGTTATTTTCAGCCCCGCGTTGAGGTATGCAAGCTCGCGCATACGGTTGGCGAGGATGTTGTACTTATAGGTTGTGGTTATGAAAATGCTGCCGTCGGGCCAGAAATGCTGGCGCGTGCCGTGCAGGTCGCTGTCCCCGACAACTTTCACGGGATATATGGCCTTGCCGCACGAATATTCCTGCTGGTATATCTTGCCGTTGCGGAAAACCTGCGAAACCATTTTGGTTGACAAGGCGTTCACGCACGAAACGCCCACGCCGTGGAGACCGCCGGAAACCTTGTAGGAGCTTTTGTTGAATTTTCCCCCCGCGTGGAGCACCGTCATCACGACCTCGAGTGCCGACTTATGCTCTTTCTCGTGCATATCCACGGGTATTCCGCGACCGTCGTCCTGCACAATTATTGAATTGTCTTCGCAAATTGTCACTTCGATATGTGTGCAATATCCTGCAAGGGCCTCATCGATGGAGTTGTCAACCGTTTCATAAACAAGATGGTGAAGACCCTTCTCGCTAATGTCGCCAATATACATGGCAGGACGCTTGCGAACCGCTTCAAGGCCTTCGAGGACTTGTATGTTACTCGCGGAATAACTTTCCTCCGCCAACTTCTCTCTTTCGTCCATGTTTTTTCTGTTGTGAATGTAGATGTTATTAGCCACAAAGTTAATAAAAAAAGCTGACACAGGCGCAGCTTCCGCGCACTAAAAACAAAGGGGAAAAGTTTGCCCTGCGCCGCCGGCCCCAACGCTTGCGGGAGCCCCCGGAGCGGATGCCGCTAAACCACAATCGCCACGGCGCAGACAGCAAGACACAACGCCATTGCTACCTCCATTTTCCTCTGATGCTTAGAGAACACCCTGTGGAGAAAGCCGCCCATCAGCAGCCACACAAGGTTCGCCCCCGGCCCTGCGAGCGACAGAAAGGCTGCGACAAAGAGCAAGTCGGGAAGCGCGTCGGAATAAGGCAGGACAAAAGTGGAGAACGCCATGAGGTCGAAAAGCAAAATCTTGGCGTTGGTGAGCTGCATGACCATCCCCGACACAAAGGAGCATCCGCGTGTCTTGCGCTGCTGCCCGTCCGATGAAGAATAGGTTTTCCACGCCAGATAGAGGATGTATGCCGCCCCCGCGTATTTCACGTACTTCACATACTGTCCCATCGTCTCGCCGATGAAATGGGTGGCGACGGCGAGAACCAGCACGGCTATCGTGAACCCGGTGAGAAGCCCCAGCCACATTCTGAGGGCTGCCTTCCTTCCGTTCCGCATGGAGCACATCAGGCTGAAGATATTTGCCGGACCGGGCGAATACCCCACTGCAAGTATCAGTGCCAGAAGCGAGGGGAGTTTCTCTATGGGCATTGTCGTGTGCGCTTAAAATTGCCTTGCGGTAACAGAAATAAATAAAAAGCGATCCAGCCCTTTTAGGGGGTCGTCCGCTTAATAAATAACCTAAAAATAAATAGTATGAAAAACTTACTTCAAGGAGTTTACGTGCTTTGCAACTGATGACTTCAGATTGGCAACCTTGTTCTTGTGGATGATGTTGGATTTTGCCAATTTGTCAAGCAGATGCTGCACTTTCGGCAACTGCTCCTCAGCAGCGGCCTTGTCTGTCGTGGCGCGGAGGTCGCGCAACGCGTTGCGCATAGTCTTTGCGTAATAGCGATTGTGCAAACGACGTGCCGCCGTCTGACGGATTCTCTTTATTGATGATTTGTGATTTGCCATCTTTTATTTTCTTTTTATTGTAGCCGATAGCAGAGTCGAACTGCTCTTTAGAGAATGAAAATCTCTCGTCCTAACCGATAGACGAATCGGCCGCCTCTTAGCGAGCTAAAGTCCTTGCCTTTAGTTGCGAGTGCAAAAGTACGGCATTTATAATTACTGACAAAATTTATATGAGCGTTTTTTCGTCTTTACGCGCGAAATTCCCGAAAACCACATGGTTTGCGCGAGTTTTGGATAACAGTTGCCCGACGAATTGCGCCTCCGAATGGGCGTATTGCATACGTCCGGAGTGTGCCGATTGGCGATATTGTGGCATCGGTTTGCGGTGCGGTTCATGCGGTGGCGTACAGGGCGCATGCAATGCGCCCCTACAATTTTCGCAAAACCATAATCGCTCGTCCTTTCCTCAATCCCCCGAAAACTATATGGGACATGGAAAAAGCTATGTCCTATGTAGGAAAAATTATGTCTGATATAATTCAAATTACATCAGACCTTTTTTCATCGCCTTCAAACATCTGATAAACAAGCTGTTACCAAAGACTACTTTTGCACGGACATTTCTCTGCAAATCAATGTCTTACCTGATCTCCGGCCGTGTTTGCCGTTTCGTGGGGCATTCGGCTGTGGCATGGCTTGCGTTGTCAGCCAAACAGCTCGTGGAGTATTTCGGGCGATTTCAGCGCGGGGAAGTTGGGCAGGTGGATGGAATAATACTCTATTATGCCCTGCAAAATGCGCGACCGCTGGGTGCGCGTGAACGGCACTCTTGAGGCGGTGGAAAACTTCAGCCGCATGAAAACAGGCAGGTGCGCCGCCTCCCCGGGTTCGACCACATGGGGGCTTGCGGGGCGGAAGGCGCAGAAACATCCGTTCTCCATGTCAAAGTAATGCCCTTCACAGAAATTTTCCACATTCGGCTCGAGACCGAGGTAGGTTGACAAATGGAGCAGGAACACTATGTGGAAATTCGCGCAGCTTCCCCTTTCGCTGTCCAGCCACTGCAGCGAGGTTGAAATGAATGTGAAAATGTTCCTGTCGGCAACCGGGGCGCGGAGAGCCGCCGAGAGAAACTCGGCGAGAAACATTGCGACCGCCATTTTTGCCGGCGAGAACGGGATGTCGGAATATATGCTTGCTGGCTGCGCCGACCTTATGTGCGCGAGCTTTGACGCGCCATGCTCGTTCCACTCTATGCTCAGAATTGCCATTGGCGAGAAAAGCACATTCTTTACCGACGCCCTGCGCGTCTTGGGTATCCGCACAAGAAAGCCCCTGCGCCCCTCCTTTTCGGTGTAGGCGTCAACTATCAGCGTGGTGTCGCTGTATTTTGTCGTGCGCAGCACAACGGCTTTCGAGTTTACAAGCATCCCGGCACTTTCGTTTTCTACCTTATGACTTTATAGTTTTTTCTGGCGTTGGCACGCGAGGTGTAGTTGAAATGCCACCATTCCGAGCGCAGGGTGTGAAACCCCGCCTCTGTCATAACCCGGCGCAGCAGCCGGCGGTTGCCCGCCGCCTCGCGTGTGAGCCGTTTTGTTCTTACAAGCTCCTCTTCTTTGTCAATATGCGCAAGGCGGGTCATGTTGTCAATCCGCGTGCCCATTGTTATGCTGTCCCCTTTTTCATCGGCGATGGTTATGTCAACGGCAAGCCCGTAGTTGTGCAGTCCGCCGCCATGCGCGGGATTGCTGACGTATATTTCCTTCTTCGTCCCCGCCACCACGTCCCACATCTTCTGCTGTACCGACATGGGGCGGGCTGCGTCATAAACCTTCAGCGTGAGCTTCGGGTGGGTTCTGCGCAGTATGCGCTGGGCGCGCTTCAGGGCTTTCGCCGCCTGGGGATGGAGGTACGCCGTTTGCAGGCCGGTGTACAGTACGCGCCCCGTGAAATTGTCCGGGCGGGTGTACATCAGGCTCACGAGTATGGTGGAGTCCGTGTCGCTGATTTTCACCATTCCCTGGCGTTCCATTGATTGTTCAACCGGCGTTTTCGATTTTTCCTGCGCAAACGAACCCTGAAAAGCAAGCGCCTGCAAAACCACGAAAATGAAAACCGCCGCTTTTGCCGCGCCGTCTGTCATGTGCTTAGCCATATACCGCCCCCGCCTTTTACCGTTCAAAATCTATTAGCTCGCCATCGGGAAGAACCGAGCGGGCAGTAATGCCGAGCTTAACGTCCGGGCGGGCGTTGGAGTAGAAGAAGACCGTAGCCTTGCCGTTTTCGTCAGCCAGCACATCGGGATTCCAGTAAAGAGTGCGGCGCATGTCGCTTTGGTCGGGCAGGTCGCGCTTCCTGTAATCTGGCGAGGGAAAAACCTCATCGCCGCTGTAGCCGAAAAACCTCACCACCTTTGTCTTGCTCTGCTCCTTCATCATGCGCCGGTTTCCGTCGCCGTATAAAAGTATGGCTGTAACCCTGTCGGTTTTCGAGCCGAAGTCAGGAAGAACGTGCCTCATTTTTTCCTGATCGGTAACAATGTACACCCTGCTTACCTCGCTCGCAAAAACCGTAAGGTTGTCCATGTGCTCGCTGCTGTTTTGCTCCGTGTTGCGCATGAAAACCACCGCCGGGCGGTTGCGGTAGGTGAACTTGTAATCGACACCGGCAAGATTTGCGTCCTCGGTGGTGTAGTCAAACTTGCTGTTTATGCTTTTGAGCAAATCCCAAAGCAACGGGTCGTCCTCTCCCTGGTCGCAATATTTCATTGCCTCAAAGTCTATGTTGTAGCAAATGTCCGCGTTGCGCTTTGCAAAATCCTCACCGCCGTTCCATTTGTCCTGTCCGTCCTTGTTGTTGCGGTTTTTTCCCCTAACCACAGCTTCTCCGAGTATTATGTCCCCTTTGGTAATGGTGTCCTGCCATGCAAAAAGCTCTTTCTGCACCTCCACAGGCTTGTGTATGTACGAACTGAGGCTGAATTCCTGCACGTCGAACATTCTGGGCTTGGGGGCAAAGCTGCGGTCAAGGAATATGCGCATTGTCTTGGGCTTTCCGTTCTCGTATGTGTAGAAACGCCCCACACCTTCGCCGTAATATTCGGGCGGCATCATGGCAAAGCCTCCGGCGGAATCGGTTTTGCATTCACCCGTCATTCTTTTTCCCGGAAAGCGTATGTCAACTTTCAAGTCCGCCCCGGCTATCGGCAGACGTTTGCCCCTGTTCGCGAGCAAATAGCCTTTCAGCAACTGCCCCTGCTCTGACGGCTGCACGAGCCTGAACGGTTTCCTGCCTGTCATTTCATAGAAGTCGTATCTCCGCCAACCTTGCACCAGCAGCAAAAGGTCGAGCCACTTGGCGTGGGTTTCGTCATCCGCCTCAAAATAATATTCCGGGTGGGAAATGTACCCTTTCAGGTCTGAGGAAAGCAGCAAATCCTCGGCTATCCCGCAGTCCCTGCCGTTCTGTTCCGCGTCCCGGTCGTGCACGGCAAGCGAGAAATATGCGTTGCAGGGGTTGCCTTGCTTGTCGGACAGTTTCATGTCGAGTACTATGGGGGCAAAAGGCTTGTAAACTTCCTCGTTCTGCTTTATTTCCAAACTCACAGGATAGTTTGGATTGCGCCAAACCAAACGTTCCCACAGAATGTCGCCATCTGCATTGAAAAGCGTGATTTGGTTGATGCCGTAGTGCAGACGTCTTTCGTCCGTTTCCCAATGTGTCTTGCCGTTAAGGGGAATGCTGTCGAACGCGCACAAAGCCCCTCGGCTGGTTATGCTTATTCCGATGTATTTGCCGTTGAGGTCGGACGTGGGGGTTATGTCCAGACTGGCTTTTCCCGCTTTCCGCTCCAGCGTTGCCGCTATGCCGGACTTTCTTGCGGCGGGAAGGGCGAACTCATACCTTTTGCCCTCAATTTCCACCACGGCTTTGAGGGTGCTTTTCCATGAGGGGGCGACAAACTCTCCCATACCCTCGTGCTGAGTTTTGGATGTGCAGACCTCATTTTCGCCGTCAAGCAGCCTGCATACCGCGAAGTTTATCGGATTGCCGTTTTTGTCGGTTATGCGATAGGCCACCTTTTGCGGCGTATCGCTTTGCACAAGCGCACCTCCCTCGGGATAAAACTCCGCATATACTCCGTTTTTCCTGGCCGAGTCTCCGCGCAGCGTATTCGGCTCTTTGCGCAACATAGGCAGCTGGTCCTCGCCCTTGGTGGTATATATAAAAGGACTCGCATAGTTGCCTGAATTGTCCTTAGTCTGATAAACAGGCACAACTCGCGAGAAACAATAATCGCCGTCCCAATTCAGCATGGCGCGGGTAAAGGCGCGTATCTCATAAAAGCCACCGTGTATAAGGTTTGACAGAGGGATGCTCCCCGAAGCCTGTCCGTCGGTAATTTCGTAGTTTTTGCGTTCCACGGTGTTGCCGTGGTCATCGAGCAGTTCCACATACAGCACCTTGCTCAAATCAGTATATTTTAGCGACGAAGCTCTTACCACATAGGCTTTGAAATAAATCGTTTCGTCTATGAAATATGCGTTGTTGTCCAAGTGCAGGTAAACCTTCTCCTGCGTGTAGCGGCTGTCATAAAGGGCAATTTCCTTGAAATGTTTCATGAAACTGCTGCCGCCGGCCGTGCCTTGTGCGTATGAAAGGGCAAAGGCGGCAAACATGATGGTTAAAATGCAGATGCGTTTCATGGCTGTGATGTTTTGTGACGTTTTTTTTGTAAAACAGTTTTGTCAGAGTATTTTTTGTTTGGCAAGTTCTTTCGCCGTAGTGTCGAGTTCCTTATACCATTCCTCTCCGAACGCCCTTACGAGCGGGGATTTCAGAAACTCATACACGCGGATGCCGTTTTTCGCACCGAGCTTGCGGGCGCACGCACAAATGTCCCAGCGGTTATAGTTGAGGGCGGCCATGCCGTTGCTCAGCCTTGAAACGCGGATTGGGTAGAGCGCACACGAGATAGGCTTCACGAAATTTGTCTTTCCCTCGGCATAGGCTCTTTCAAGGGCGCAAAGGCAGCATCCGTCGCTTCCCATGCAGGTGAAAACGCAGTTCTTGCCTTTTATGATGCTCGTAACAAGGTCGCCGTCGCGGTCTTTGTAGGCTACGCCCTGTTTGCGTATCAGGTTAATTGCTGCGTGGCTAAGTTTGTCCTTCACAAAAGGCACGGCTTCCTCAATCTGCCTTATTTCCTCTGTGGTTACAGGTGCGCCGGCATCCCCCTCTATGCAGCACACGCCTTTGCACACGTCCAAATCGCAGCAAAAGAATTCCGTGATGCACTCCGAGGAAACTATGGCGTTCCCTATTTCAATCATTGTGTTGTATTGTCCGCTGCCCATAACAGAACATTTACCAGTTTATAGGTGTTTTGCCCTGACTTTCGAGGTAATCGTTGGCAAGGGTGAAGTGATGGTTGCCGAAAAAGCCCCTGTAGGCAGACAGCGGCGAGGGATGGGCTGACTGAAGCACGAGGTTTTTCATGCGGTCTATCAATGCGCCCTTTCTCTGCGCGTATGCCCCCCAAAGCAGATATACAATGCCGCTGCGCTTTGTGGCAAGGGCGCGTATCGCCGCGTCGGTGAACTCCTCCCAGCCCTTGTTTTGGTGAGAGCCTGCCTGATGCGCCCTCACGGTAAGGGTGGCGTTGAGAAGCAGCACTCCTTGTTTCACCCACCGCATAAGGTCTCCGCTTGCAGGTGCGGGATTTCCCGTGTCGGCCTGCACTTCCTTGAATATGTTCTCGAGCGAGGGCGGAAATTTCACCCCCTCCGCCACCGAAAAGCTCAAGCCGTGGGCCTGGCCGGGTTCATGATACGGGTCCTGGCCTATGATGACAACCTTCACCTCGTTGAAAGGGCAAAGGTTGAAAGCATTGAAAATCAAGTTGCCCGGCGGATAGCAAACGCCGCTTGCGTATTCCCTGCGCACAAACTCCACAAGGTTAGCAAAATACGGCTTTTCAAATTCTCCGGCAAGCGCGTCTTTCCAGCTGTTCTCTATCTTTACATTCATGGGTGTTGTTTTAGGGGGGAAACATCACACTGTGGGCAGTTGCGAACCGTTTATCTTGCGGTACAGGTCGAGCGAAAACACGTCGGTCATTCCCGAAATGAAGTCTATCACAGCCATAACCTTTTCGTAAAGCGTCGGCGCGTTAAACTGGTACTGCGACGAAATGCGGCTTAGCAGCAGTTTGCTGTAAGTGTTCTCCGGCGTAAGGGCCGCCTTTAGCACAAGGTCCAGAAGCGTATATATAATATGGTATCCGGCAAGCTCTATGTCGAGCACGTCGCGGCTGCGGTATATCTTCTCCACCGCCACCTTGCTGCTGTGCCTGTAGGCTTGCGCAATGCAGGGCGTTATGTTGCCAATCAGGCTTCCCTTGAAAGTTCCCGAGAGTATCGCGTCCTCGTTTTCCAAAAACACATTCACGCACTCATGCTCCAGAAGGTTTATCACGCGGGAACGGTAATACACTATCTTTTCGTTCTGGTCGGTAACATACGGATAAGCTTTCTTGATGTAGTCGCGGTCGCAGTCTTTGAAAAAGCCCAAAAGCAGGTCGCTTGTCTCCTCAAAAGTGAGCAGCCGCAGCTTGTAGGCATCCTCTATGTCCATAATCTCGTAGCAGATGTCATCGGCCGCCTCGACCAGATAAGCCAGCGGGTGGCGGCAATACCTCACCATGCCGTCATGGTTTTCGAGGCATATAAGCCCTAGTTCTTCGGCTATTTTCACAAACGCCTCGCGTTCCGACTCAAAAAAGCCGAACTTGTGTTTTGTGGCAAGCGAGGAGGAGAACGGGTACTTCACTATCGAGGCGAGAGTTGGGTATGTCATCACAAAGCCGCCCCTTCTGCGACCGTTGAACTGGTGGGTCAGTATTCTGAACGCATTGGCGTTGCCGTCGAAATGCGTTATGTCGTTCCATTGCGCCTCCGTGAGCTGTTCTCCTGTTTGGGGGGCTTTGTAATGCCTCATTCTCCCGCCGTTCTCGCTTTCGGCGAAAAAGCTCGCAATCGCCCTTTCGCCGGCGTGGCCGAACGGGGGATTTCCCATGTCGTGGGCCAGACAGGCAGCGGAGACAATAGCCCCGAGCGACACGGCAAAGTCCTCGCCAAGGTCTCCGTGGCGTTCCATGAGTTCGTGTCCGCAGTCCAAGCCCAGCGAACGCCCCACACTCGACACCTCAAGACTGTGGGTGAGGCGGTTGTGCACGAACACGCTGCCCGGAAGCGGGAACACCTGCGTCTTGTTCTGCATACGGCGGAAAGGGGCGGAGAATATAAGGCGGTCGAAATCGCGCTGGAACTGGGTACGGTCTTCCTTCACCGTGTCATACTTCTCCTCCAAGCCGTAGCGTTTGTTGGTGGTAAGCCGTTTCCAATTCATTTTCTCCATTTTCCGAACCGTTGTTTTGCTTCACACGACACAAAGTTACGCAAATTCCACATAACCTGTCCCGCTTTTGCAAAAAACATTGCCCTACAGTATCCTGCCCACAACCGTGAACTTCAGGACAGGATACACCCGCCAATTGTCCACGAACTTTGAGATGTCGTCGCTGCCGGCATCGTGCATGGCCTCCTTGAAATCGATTTCGGCGCCGTCCTGATACACTTTCAGCTTGCCCATGAACTGGCAGCCCGCCTCAACACGGAAGCCGACGCGTTTCTTGGACACAAGGCGGCCGCAGCCCAAGCCCAGATACGGGCGGAAGCCGTTGCAGCGCACATCGCCCGCAAGGTTGAGATCGTCATTAAACTTTACGTTGTATTCGCCTACCGTCGCACCTATCTGGTCGAGTATCTGCCTTCTGTAAGGTGCATTCTCGGGGCGGTTTATGAACTCCTCGATTTCATCGCTGCGCCCGCTAATCTTCGCTATCCTCGCGCCGCCAAAGGAGAAACCCGCCGTAACGAAAAACTTGCTGCCGCCCCCGAACGGATAGGCGTGCGCCTTGAAATTAAAGGTGGTGCGGGAGAAGCTGCCCTCGGCGTTCACCGTGGCTTCCGGGGTTACTATATAGCCGGCACTGCCCCCGGACACGGCGATTGTCTGTTGCTCCACGTCAAAGTCGCCTTTCAGCTTGAAGCCCGGCATCATGCTCACACCGGCTTCCAGTTCGAGGAAGTTAGTAACAGGAGTGGCAACGCCTATCCCTACGCCCTCAGTGCCCGCACTCACATTGAGCGAAACCCTGTTAAACACGCCACGGTCAAATCCCTTGGAATCCGTGTTTTCCCAAGCCAACGCGCTTCCCTGCCCCAGCACAAGAAGCGCGGCGATAATCGTAATTTTTCTCATTTTTCCTTATTCTGAATTTGTTCTTTTTCATCAGTCGGATGCAGATGCAGACATATTCTCTCGCTCCGTGTATGGTTTTTCACGTATTTTAATCCGCACACTTTTCAACAACACGCCGGCTTCAGCAATCCTGTCTTTGCCAGCTCTTAGTTGCAAATGTACGCCTTTTTACCGAAATTCACAGAAGCAAACAAGAAAATCGCACGCCAAACTCATAATTTGGCGCAAAAAATTATAAAATCCGCCGTTTTTGCATGATTTGTGAATAAGAATTGCGCCGTCGTAGGAGCGTGTGGCATACGCCCTGAACTGCTCCGGTTTGCTGTGTCGTGGCGGCGGTTTGCGATGCGGTTCATGCGATGGAGTAAAGGGCGTATGCAATACGCCCCTACAAATGGCGCAAAACCAATATCGCTTAAACTACATTTGATGTAGGAAAAACTACATAGGACGTAGAAAAAATTATGTCTGATATAATCCAGACTACATCAGACCTTTTTTCGTCTTTCTCAAACTACTGAAAAACAAAGCGTTACCGCGAGCATATTGCAAAAGTCCATTTTGTTGAAATCCAGCATCTTACATAATTTTGGCGACATTTGCTTTAACGCAAAAAAATAAGCGGACGGAAATCCGCCCGCTTATTTCTTGTCATTACCGCCTGCGTTTGGCATGGTTGTCAAACCACACGCCGCTTTTCGTATTGCAGCGAATCGGTTTACTTCAATTGCAGTTTCTTTTTCTCAACCAACGCGTCTATTACGGCAACGGCGGTTATGTTCACAATGTCGCGCACGGAGCAGTCGGCATCCGTGAAGTGTACCGGCTTGTTCAGTCCCATCTGTATCGGGCCTATGACCTCGGTGTCGGGGTTTATGGCCTTCACCATATGATATGTGCAGTTTGCCGCGTTGAGGCACTGGAACACGAGCGTGTTCACATCCTTCCCCTTGAGGCTGTTGAACGGGTATTTCCTGTCGCGCAGCTCGCGGTCGAATGCGTAGGACACCTGCATCTCGCCGTCAACGGCAAGGGCGGGATAGTTTTTGTGGAGAATGTCCACCGCCTCGTGCATGTGGCGGGGGCCGGACTCCTTGTCGCTGCCGAAGTTGGAGTAGGAAACCATTGCTATCACCGGCTGGCGGTTGAAGAACCTTGCCGTGTGCGCACTAAGAAGCGCGAGGTCAACAAGGGTGTCGGTGTCGGGGTGCGGGTTTATCATCGTGTCCACAAGGAACAGCGTGCCGCGCTTGGAGTTGATAAGGTGCATGGTGCCGAAGTGCTTGAACTGCGGGTTGATGCCGATTACTTCCTTTGCAATGTTCTTCACATCGTCCTTCTTGCTCGTGAGGCTCGTTATGAGGGCGTCCGCGTCCCCGGTGTCAACCATCATCATGCCGAAATAGTTGCGGTTGTAGAGTTTGTCGTTCACCTCCTCAAGCGTGCATCCGTTCCTCTGCTCTCGCTCGTAAAGCTTCATTGCATACTGCTCACGCATCTTGCTGTGTCTCTCGTCGCGCAAGTCTATTATGTCGATGTCCTGTATGTTGAGGTCGAGCGATTTCGCCTTTTCCGTGATTTCCTTCGTGTTTCCAAGGAGTATGGGCTTGCATATCCCCTCTTTCATCGCCTGCACGGCAGCACGTATAATGCGGCTGTGCGTTCCGTTGGTGAACACCACGCGCTGCGGATCGCGGCGGGCGGTTTCGTAGAGGGAACGCGTGAACTTGCTTTCCTGACCCATGAGTTCCTTCAGGCGCATACGGTAGGCTTTCCAGTCGGTGATGGGCTTCCGCGCCACGCCGCTTTCCATCGCAGCCTTTGCCACGGCCATCGAGACTTCGGTTATGAGGCGCGGGTCAACGGGTTTGGGAATGAAATAGTCGGGGCCGAAGGTGAAGTTGTTCACGGCGTACTCGCGGTTCACTATGTCGGGTACGGGACGTTTGGCGAGGTCTGCCAGCGCGTGCACTGCGGCTATCTTCATCTCCTCGTTTATTGCCGTTGCGGCGGTGTCGAGCGCACCACGGAACAGGTAGGGGAAGCAAAGCACGTTGTTTATCTGGTTGGGATAGTCGCTGCGCCCTGTGGATATGAGGCAGTCGGGGCGGGCTTCCTTTGCGTCTTCGTATGATATCTCGGGAACGGGGTTGGCAAGGGCGAAAATTATCGGCGTCTCCGCCATGGTCTTCACCATTTCCTTTGAAAGAATGTTGCCCTTTGAAAGGCCGAGGAACACATCCGCTCCCTTTACAGCCTCGGCAAGGGTGTGTACATCCGTGCGAGTGGTGGCGAAAAGCTTCTTCTGCTCCGTGAGGTTGGGGCGGTCGGCGGTTATCACTCCGTGGCTGTCGAGCATAACGATGTTCTCGCGCCTTGCGCCGAGGCTCACATACAGTTTTGTGCACGATATTGCCGCCGCGCCCGCGCCGCTGACCACAATCTTCACTTCTTCTATTTTCTTTCCGGCAACCTCAAGGGCATTCACCAGTCCTGCGGAGGATATGATTGCCGTGCCGTGCTGGTCGTCGTGCATTACGGGGATGTCGAGTTCCTCCTTCAGCCTGCGCTCTATCTCGAAGCACTCCGGGGCCTTTATGTCCTCGAGGTTTATGCCGCCGAATGTGGGGGCGATTGCCTTGACCGCCTCGATGAATTTCTCGGGGTCTTTTTCGTTCACCTCGATGTCGAACGCGTCAACGCCGCCGTATATCTTGAACAGCAGCCCCTTGCCCTCCATGACAGGCTTGCCTGCAACAGCGCCTATGTCGCCGAGCCCGAGCACGGCTGTGCCGTTTGAAATCACAGCCACAAGGTTACCTTTGTTTGTGTATTTGTAAGCGTCGTTGGGGTCTTTCTGAATTTCCAGGCAAGGCTCGGCCACGCCCGGCGAATATGCCAGCGACAAATCATATTGAGTGCGGTAGGGCTTTGTGGGGACAACCTCTATTTTGCCCGGTTTGCCCTTGGAGTGGTATTCAAGGGCGGCTTCTTTTGTAACCTTGATCATTTTTCTTCTCTTTATTTCCAATCTTCTGTTCGATACACTACAAAGTTACGGCTTTTTGGAAAAGCGTTTTTTCCGCCCAAGGTTAATTTTTGCGTAAAAGGGGCAAACACGGACAATATGCCAACTGTTTTTGCCAAACGTTGGAAATATAGAAAGTCATTGCAATGCTTGCATATCTTTTTGAAAGCGCCGCACCGGCATTTTGGCACAAATGGGACGCGCCGCAAGCTGCGGCATCATACATGACGCCGCCGTGAATTTTGCTTCGGCGTTACTCTTGGCAGATGCGGCCGGCTTTTCACAACAGGCTGATTTGCAAAGAATTGCCCGCTTTTTGGAATTCTTGTGTAAGCTTTTGTTTTCCAGACGCTTGCAAGCGGTGAAAAAAGGTCTGATGTAGTCTGGATTATGTCTGATATAATTTTTCCTACGTCCTATGTAGTTTTTACTACATCAGAAGTTGTTCCCCCTGTTTTGGTTTTGCGCCATTTGTAGGGGCGTATTGCATACGCCATACGAACTATCGTTTGAAGACACCGCCATACAACGCAAACCACCGCAAGGACTTTATTGTGCGTCCTTGTGGTGGCGTAATTTTATGATTGCGCGTTTTGCGCTTATTTGTCGTCCTTGGTGGCGTCGCGGAGCTGGTTCACGTCTATCCTGTTGTCGCCGGCGGCAGGTTTGCGCACAGTCTCCGCATTTTTCGCGCTTTTTGAGGAATGTGCCTTGCGGCTGCCGTGTCCTTTGCCACTTTCGTCGCCGTAACCGTAGCCATACCCATAGCCGTAACCGTAGCCATACCCATAGCCGTATTTGCTGCGGACGCTTGCGTTTATTATCACGGCAAGGTTGCGGAATTTCTTGTTCTTGTACATCTTGTCGATTTCGCCCAGGAAGCGTTTGTCCTCATTGCCAATGCGCACCACGTAGAGGGTAAGCTCCGTAACGCGGTTTATTATTCCGGCATCGGCAACGGCAATTGCAGGAGTTGTGTCGTATATCACGTAATCGTAGCGCGACTTAAGTTCGTCGGTCAGCTCCTCCAATCTCTGGCTCATAAGAAGCTCCGTGGGGTTGGGCGGGGTTATGCCAGCCGGCAGGAAGTCAACGTTCTTCCCTACGCCGTTGGGCTTTATCAGCGCGTCGAGGTTGCACGTCTCGTCGCTTAGGTAGGTGGTAAGTCCCTCACGGCCGCTTATGATTTTCGACTGTGTGCGCTTGCGTATGTCGCCGTCGATAAGTATCACCTTCTTGCCGGCAATTCCGAGGATTATTGCAAGGTTGCGCGACACGAACGATTTTCCGCTGCCGGGCGTTGACGAGGTTATCATCATCACCTTGGAGCGTTTTTTCATAAAGTTGAGATTGTAGCGCAGCATTCTGAACGCCTCGCTGACGGCGTTGTAGTTCATGCCTCCGTGTGAGCGGTCGATGAACTTGTTGTTCTCGTTCTCTTCCTTCCACAAAGGTATGTCGCCGAGTATCGGCGCGGAGCAGCCGTCCTCAATGTCCTTGCGGCTGCGCACCTTGGTGTCGAGCATTATCATGAGCCACAATATCACGGTTGGTATCGCAAGACCAATTGCCAGCCCTGCGAGCATTATCATGCCGCTCTTGGGATAAATTGGCGCGGCATAGCCGTAGGGGGTTTCGATTATGTTTACGTTGGCCTCGGTTACGGCAAGCTGCAAAGCCACCTCCTCGCGCTTGTTGAGCAGATAGACGTAAAGGTCTTCCTTAATCTTGCGCTGGCGTTCTATGTCGCCCGCCGACTTCTGCTTTTGCGGAACGGAGGATATGCTCGAGGTTATGCTGCTGCGCACGGCGTTTGCCTGGCGCAGCTTTACATTAATCGTGCTTATGTAGTTCTCCACCGTCTTTGTTATTACGGAATGGGTGGATTTGAGGCGTTCGAGCGCGTCGCGCACAACGGGCGAAGCGGGTCCCGCATTGCCCGAAAGGCGGTTGTAGTTCATCACAAGTTCGTTGTACTGGCTTATCCCGCTCGAAAGCCCGGCATTGCCTATGTCGCCAAGCGAGGGGATTACCTCATAGTTGCCGTCGGTTTGCTGGCGCAGGTAGTCGCGCAGGAAAAGACCCACGTTTTTCTCGCTTTCGAGCTGCATAACCTGCTGGCGCGCCTGGTTGCTCTGGTCAAGGTATATCGAGGCGTTCTTGTCGAAGTCGATAACATCGTTGCTTTGTTTGAACGACGCCATGCGGTTCTCTGTGCTGTTCAAGTCATTTCCGATGAGCATAATCCTTTGCGTGAGAAATTTGTCGGCGTTCATCGACTGCTTGTTCTTGTTCTCGATAATGTCGTTCTTGTAAGCCTCGAGCAGACTTGCGAGGATGTCGTCGGCACGTTTGACGTTGGTGTCGTGGCAATACACAAAGATAAGATTGCTCGACTGATCCTTCACCTGGGCGTTGATGCAGCCGGTGAACTTCATGGCTGCCTGTTCCTTGCTTATGCGCCCAACGCTAACGGTGCGCTTCAGATATTTGCCGAATGTGGCCTTGTTTTTCTCCACAAGCACCGCGCCCGCCGGGGTCTCGATAGCCTTGCCGTAAGATGCCGTCTGGTCAAAGTCCGACAGGTTTCCGCCCACGCTCATGTTGTGTATGCGGAAGCTCTGGTCTGACTCTATTTCAACGTCAAAGCTCACGCTCTGCGAATAGGGCTTGAAAAAAGTTACCTTAACAGGGCTTTCCTTGTAGAGGGAGTATGTTCTCAGACCGAGGTTTGTTGAATAGTCGATGTCGAGGTTCAGGCTTTGCGCCACCTTGCGCATGAGCCTGTGCGACTTGAGTATGAACGCCTCGTCCTGCAGTGCGCCGTTTGCGCTGATGCCGTTCAGAGCCATTGCCGCCGAGGCGTTGCGCGAGTTGTTGCCCTCGTTGTTCTTCACGGCTATCGTTGACGACCGCTCGTAACAGCGCGGGAGTTTCGCCTGATAGAGATACGCCAGCAGCACGCACACTGCGGCGGAAAACAGGAACCATTTCCAGTTTGCCGCAAACACGTGCAGCGTTTTCATCACCACCGGGAGCAGGTCGTTCCTCTTGTCGTCCTCGGGGGATATGTACGAGTTTGTCTGTTGCGGGTTGAGGTTTTCCATGCTGCCGTCCTTATTTTGTGAGTGCTATGATGAGCGACGCTATCGACGTGCCGAGACCGAGCAGTGTGCCGGTGAGGCTGAGGTAGAGATAGCCGGAGCTTCCCTTTATCTTCACCGACTTGTTCGACTCCACATAAACAATGTCGTTCTGGTGCATATAGTACGCCGGAGAGTTGAACACGCTTTCGGGCTTCGTGAGGTCAACCCTGAAAGTCTGCCTCTGGCCGTTCTCCTCGCGTATCACGAGCACCTTCTTGCGTATCGCCGAGCTGTTCAGGTCGCCCGAGCGTCCTATCGCCTCAAGCAGCGTGAGCCTTTCGCCTGTGTAGCTTTGCGTTCCGGGGCTTTTCACATCGCCCAGCACCGTAACCTTGAAGCTCATGATTTTTGTCGTAACCTTGGCGTCCTTGATAAGCCCCTCGCTTATCATTCTGTTTTGCAGGTTCTCCGAAAGCTTTGCCACGGTAAGCCCCGCAGCCTTCACGCGACCGAAAATCGGGAAGTCGATATATCCGTCTTTCGAAACCACAAAGTATGTGTAGCTGCCGCTTCCGCCGCTCGTCATTCCCGACTGCTGGCCTATCAGCTTCAGGTTTGTGAACGGCTTCATAAGCTCCTCGTCCTGCGAGCTTATGTATATCGCCAGCTGGTCATCCGGCTGGATGTTGAGGGTGTAGTTGTTTTCCAAATCCGCGCCGTTGGCGTAGAGTTTGTCCGCGCCTTGCAGATAAGTCATCGATTTGTTAGAACCGCACGAGGTGCCCAATACCATTACCAATAGTAGAGAAGCGAGCAATGTGAATCTATGCATTTTTAGTACTGCTGTTTGTTGTCCTTGCAGGATAAATGTTTGTCATTTACGAATATTCAGATGCAAAGTTAATTATTTTATCCTTTGCCATTATAAAACCTGCAGCCTTTTTTGCAGAAATTAAGTACGCCGCCCCGCAAAACGTTTGGACTATCTCCAAATTCCTGCAAGATGAAGCCACGCGGGACATCGGAAAAACTACGTCCTATGCAGGAAAAATTATGTCTGATATAATTCAAATTACATCAGACATAATTTTTTCTACGTCCTATGTAGTTTTTCCCATGTCCGGTGTAATTTTTGCGGCTTTGGTTTTGCGGAAATTGTATGGGCGCAATTCTTTGGTTTGTTGAATATCGGGCTTTTGCGCGGCACACTACACACGCCTTGTATGCAAACGTGCGAAAACATCCGCGCAATCACTCCTCTGCGGAGGGGAGGGCGGCGTGGCGGGTGTCTTTCTGTGCGCCGAATTTGATTAGCTTGTTTGCGGAGGACGTGATGCTCCTTCCCGACGGTTGCGCCATGGTGCGCACGTCGTCAAATGCCTCCTGTGTTTTCTTCAGGCACGCCTCCGCCTTGTTGAGCCTCTCGCAGAGCATCTGCACACGGCTCACCATTTCGTTCGCCACGGCTATAACCTTGTCCTGGTTTTCCGCCTGGCGCATCTGTTTCCAGCTTATTTCGAGTATTCTAAGCAAGGCGTACATATTTTGCGAGCCGGTTATAAGCACACCGTCATTATACGCATCGCGCCACAGGGCGGCATCGTTAGAGAGCGCGAGCTGCAGCGCCCCCTCGCTGAACACGTACATTATAACGAAATCCAACCGCGCCGAACCCTTGGGCATGAACTTGCTGTAGTCCTTTGACTTCAGTTCCTTTACGTGGCTGCGCATGGAGGCTATGTGGCGTTTCAACGCCTCGGCGCGTGCCTTTTCGTTGTCGGCGTTCTGGCAGTCCTCAAAGGCCTTGAACGACATCTTGGAGTCGATCACCATGTCGCGCCTGTCGGGGAAATGGAGTATGACATCAGGAATCATCCTGCGTCCGGTCTCATCGTCTTTCAGCACGTTGCCTTTTTCGTCTCTGAGTGTCTGCTGCGTTTCGTACTCCAAGCCTTCGGTGAAACCCATGCCGTCGAGCAGTTCCTTAAGTTTGAGTTCCCCGAAGTTGCCCTGTATTTTGTTTTCGCCCGTCAGTGCCGACGCAAGGCGGTCTGCACTCTCGCCAACAGACTTTGCCTGCTCGAAACTGTGGTTTATCGCCGTCTGCAAACTCGCCATTGTTTTGGATTGCTCGAGCTTGCTGTGCTCCACAGCCTCTCTCATCTGCGTTATGTTTGCGTTCAGCGGATTCAGGATTGCGGCAAGCTGCTCCTTGTTTGACGCAGAAAGCTGTTCCTGCCTCCTTGCCAGGATTTCCTCGGACGATGTGCGCAACTGCTCGGTAATGAGCTTCATCTGCTCGTCAAGCTGCTCTCTTTGACGCTCCTTCAAAAGTTCGAGGTTGCGGCTGTATTGTTCCTCGAGCGTCTTTGCCCTTTGCGCCTCCATGTCGCGCCCCACGGTGAGGGCGGAAATTTTGGCGGAGCTGCGGCTGTGGCTTATCAGGAAGCCTATCAGCAGGCCCGCGATGAGGGCGAGAATTGCTGTAGCCATACGCCTATCTTATGAGAACCTTTTTGCGCAGCGTGGCGTCCCCCGCCTTCACGCTCACAATGTATATGCCGTTTTCCAGCCGACGGCTGCGGAACGGCGTTGCTGCGGTTTCGCTCTCCAGCAAAGCCCCATCCGTCGAATAAACGGCTATGCCCGCAGTTCCGGCTTCGCTGTTTACGACAATGCTCCCTCCTTCAACGCCAACAGATATGCCCCCGAACGGATTTGTCCTCACATCGTTTATCGCACTCGGGAAGTCGGCGAGAACGCTGTCGGTGTAGTGCACGGAGCGTGCGTACCAGTCCATCATGTATTCGGTTTCGCTGTCGATGCCTGCCGTGGAATTTGGCCAGCGTGCCATCTCGCGCCCCCACGCCCCCGAAGTGTAAAGCAGGTCTTTGTAGGCGAGTATTCTGGCATTAACGCTGTCGGTTGAAAGCACGCTGTTCTTGAGCCTTATCCATGTGTCGCGGAAATTCTCGCGGTAATAATGCGGCCCGCCGTCAAACAGACGCCTGAAAAGCCCGCACGCGGTAACCTGCCCGCCAAACCCGAAACTGTCAAGAATGCCTCCGTCCCAGTTTCTGCCTAACGACGCGTCGAGATCCCAAGGCGTTATCAGCGCGGTTGCGTATGGCGTGTCGATGTCGCGGAAGCTGATGTAGGTGTTCTTGCAGTTGTTGTCGTTTATGTGCAGCACGTTTATGAACAGCATGAAGTTGGTGAGGTTCTGCTGGTAGAACTTCTTGCGCAGAAGCGACGCGAAGTTGGTGTTGTTGGGGTTTGTGGCTGGGGCGGCAAACTTTATAAGTTTTTTCAGCGGAGACCAGTTTGCCATCTGCACACTGTCGTCGGGGTATTTCTGCTCCCATTCGCGCCACCATAGGGTGTTGGCAGTGTTTGCGTTGTCGTCAACATTGTTGAATTGCGTTTCGTTCGACCAGCCTGTGGCCTTGTACAAAAGACCGTGGAATGTGAGTTTGCCGTCTGCGTCGCTTTCGGTTTTCACAAGGTCGAGCTTCCGGCGGTTTATCTTGTCGGTGATGCAATAAAGCCCATTGTACGCCCCGTCCACGAAAACTTCCACAAAGCGTCCCTGCGTGCCGTTCACTTTCGAGTGCCCCGCCGAAACTTCATAGGGAATGCTGTCGATTCGATTCCACAAATCAAAGCAGAGTCTTGTCCTCATTCTCGCCTTGTCGTTGTACATCGCGTCAAGTATGAGGTTGTCGTCCTTCATAAGCCCGAGGACGCTCACATTCTTGCCCTCGCGCTTAGCGTCCCAAAGCTTTATTGCGTAAGGTTTCTTGGCGAGTCCCGCAGTGTGCGCCCCGCGTATCCTCGCTCCGATGAAATGCCGGAAAAGCGCCGAGTTTTTTGTGCGCTTCCAAGGGTCGATAACATTCAGATAGCCGTGGTGGTAAACATCGCGCTCATAGCCCGAAGCCTCTATCATCACAATCGGCAGCGTAGTGATGTAGAGCGTCCACAGCTGCATCTTCGCGCCGATATACAGCTTGTAAGTGCGGCGCATACTGTTGAGCAGCCTCACGGTGTCGCCCATATTGTAGCGTTTGTAGTTTATGCGCAGGTAGGGGACGGTTTCCGACGTGAACACAAGCTTTATGGAGTCACCCTCCCCGGGCTTCACGCTGCAATAAAGCCCGCGGTTTGTGCTGTCAACCGCACACGGCACGCCGTTGCACGAAATGGGGAACTCGCGCTTGCCGCCCTCGACAAAGCTTGCGCGGATTGCGCAGGGCAGGGCCGTTATAAGAACCAGTATATATAATATGCGCGTCATGGTATGTCAATAGCTTTTATTTCCTTATCACCTGCATTGCCTTTTCTATGGTGGCGTCGCCCTCGTTGATTATCTGGAAATACTGCGACGTGTCCCAGATGTCCCTCGCCACAAGAGCCTTTAATGTTTTGGCGAGGAGTTTGGCAGTCTTGGTCTTTTCCTCTTCGTCCTTGGGCGTTATCTTGTCCTTTTCGCCGGCGGCGAAAATGCTGTCAACCAGTTCTCCCGGCACTTCATAGTTTTTCCTGAAAGCGTCAAATTCGGGATAGCCGCTCTTCAGGCTGCTGCGGTGGCGGTCAATGTATTTTGTGCCGGCGGGCAGTATGAGGTTCTTGCGCGACAGGCTGCGGTAGTATTTCGTATATGTCATGGTGTCGAGCGGCACAAAGTGGTCGGGAATTATGCCTCCGCCGCCGTAAACAGGGCGGTGCTTTTTCAGCGTGAAGCACTTCAGCGAATCGTTGTGGTGTATGCTGTCGGCGTGGAAAAGCTCCCCGCTGCGCAGGCGGTTAAGCTCGTCAAGGCTGTAGGCCTCCTTTTCGCCCGGCTTGTAGGGCTTCTGGATGCACCGCCCGGCGGGAGTGTAGTAGCGCGAAACCGTAAGGCGAATCATGGAGCCATCGGGAAGCTGCACCGGCTGCTGCACCAGACCCTTGCCAAAGCTCCTCACACCCACTATCGCGGCGCGGTCGTTGTCCTGAAGAGCGCCGGCGAGGATTTCCGCCGCAGACGCGCTGAACTCGTCAATCAGAACGGCAACCCTGCCTTTGGTGAACATTCCGCCGCCGCGTGCCTTGTATTCCGACGAAGGCACTGCGCGTCCCTTGGTATATACCACCATGTCGCCCTGTTGCAGGAACTCGCCCGCTATCTGCACCGCCGCCTCCATAAAGCCGCCGCCGTTGCTGCGGAGGTCTATTATAAGGCGGTCCATGCCTTTTTCCATCAACCCCTTCATGGCTGTGCGCACCTCGTCGGGCGTTTTCTGCCCGAAAGACCCGAAGCGTATGTAGCCCGTCTTGCCGTCAATCATATAGGAGGCGTCGAGGGTGTGGAGCGGTATCTTGTCGCGCACCACGTCAAACTTGATTTCCTCCTTAACTCCCGGGCGCACCACCCCAAGATGCACGGTGGTGCCCTTTTTCCCGCGCAGCATTTTCATTATAACATCGGTAGGCTTTTTCACGCCCGCAATCAGCGTGTCGTTCACGCGCACAATGCGGTCGCCCGCCAAGATGCCCACTTTCTGCGACGGGCCTTTGTCGGTGGGCTGTATCACAACGAGCGTGTCCTCGAGCATGTTGAACTGCACGCCTATCCCCTCGAAATCGCCACGCAGGGGTTCGTTGAAAGCCTTTGTCTGCGCAGCGTCCGTATATGTGGAGTGAGGGTCGAGCTGCGAGAGCATTCCCTTTATCGCACCCTCCGTGAGTTTCATGGCGTTCACCGAATCCACATAAAGGTGGGAGATGGCATATTGGGCAATCCCCAATTTGCGTATGGCATCGTTTCCCTTATCCTTGTTTTGCGCCGAAAGCGTAACCGCCAATGCGGCAAGCGCAAGCAAACATATCCGTTTCATCATATTGTTCAGTTTATTATATGCAAAAGTAAGAAAATTATGGCTTACCCGCAACGTGTGCCGCGTTTTGTGGCACACCCACACGTCCGCGATTGCTAAAAACACAACCAGCCAACAAATTGCGCCATTTTTCCGCCATACCGTGGCAGTGCCTGCCGATGCGGTTCAAACGGTGACGTACAGGGCGTATTGCATACGCCCCTACAAATGGCGCAAAACCAATGCCGCAAGAATTACATCGGACATGAGAAAAACTACGTCCTATGTAGAAAAAACTACATAGGACGTAGGAAAAATTATATCAGACCTTTTTTGCGATTTTGTAATTATCAGAAAAGCAATAATTTACAAAGCCCGCCTTGTTTTGTATAAAATTCTGAAAAACAGCAGGATGCATTATTTTCCAACCGTACCCTTGGCTTTGAACGCGAGGGCGTACATACGCATTTGTTTCTGCATTGACAGCAGACCGTTGCTGCGGGTTGGCGAAAGGTGGTCGCGCAAGCCTATCTTGTCGATGAAGTAAAGATCGGCGTTGAGGATTTCATCGGGCGTGTGGCCGGACAGCACACGGATGAGCAGCGACACAACGCCCTTGACTATGAGCGCGTCGCTCTCGGCGCGGAAGCACAGGCGGCCGTCGGGTTTTTGGTCGCACACAAGCCACAGGCGGCTTTGGCAGCCGTCAATAAGATTTTGGTCGTTTTTCTCCTCTGCGGGCAGGGGCTTCTGCTCGTTTCCCATGTCGATGAGCAACTGATAGCGGTCCATCCAGTCGTCAAGCTCGCCGAATTCCTCTACAATCTCGTCCTGTATTTCGTTTATGCTTTGCATTGTGTTTATTTTTCGTTGTAAATGAGCTGCAGCATAGTCTGCCCCACGGCTTTGAGCGTTACGCGGTCAATGTTTTCGGGAGTGTCGTTCACGGTGTGCCACGTAGGGCCGAAACTGTTCTCATAGTCGGTGTAGCAGGGTATGATGTCCACGGTGGGGATGCCGGCAATCTGGTTCATAGGCAGGTGGTCGTCAGTGGCAAAACCGCCGTCCTGCACGGGGAACACGGCGGAATATCCGGCAAGTGCCGCCGCCGCCCAGATTTTGTCAACAACGCCCGGCGCAAAACGCTTTGAGAAGCCCTCTTGCAGGAACTTCGCGCCTTTTCCGCCCACCATGTCGAGATTTACGCCATACATCGGGCGGTAGTCCGCCGACGGCAGGTTGGCGGCAAAGTATTGCGATCCGAGACACCACGAAGCCTCGTCCCTCTGGTCGTCGCCGGTTTTGTCCCATTCGGGAGTGCCGCTGTCCTCGGTGTCGAAGCAGACGAAATCAACGGCAATGCCGGGCTTCTGCAACTTCAATATGCGTGCAAGCTCCAGCATCACAGCCACGCCGCTTGCACCGTCGTTGGCCGCCATCACCGGCGTTTTGCGCTTTGTCTCGTCAGCGTCCTGATCTGCCCAGGGGCGCGAATCCCAGTGTGCCGAAATCAGTATGCGGCGTTCCGAAACGGTGTCACAGGTGGCGAAGATGTTCACGCTTTTCATCTGCACGCCGTCATATCGTGGCAGAGTGGCTGTCTGCCGTGTTACGGTGTAGCCGCACTTCCCGAATTCGGCGGCGATATAGTCGGCGCATTTGGCGTGGGCTTCGGTGTTGGGCACACGAGGCCCGAAGCTGCACTGCTCCACAACCGACTTGTACGCATTTTCGGCGTTGAACTGCGGAACGCTTACGGTGTCTGCCGCATCAGTAGCGGCATCACCTTCTCCCTTGTTTGAGCCAAGGGCGAAAACCGCGCCGGCAGCCGCCGCCAAAACCGCAATTACCATTATAATGACTGTAGCCTTCTTGTTTTTCTTCATGATTGCCTTATTTTTGCGGCATCCTGCACCTGCCGCATCACTCTCAGGAAATTCCCGCCCCATATAAGCGCGATGTCTTTCTCGCTGTAGCGTTTGCGCAACAGGCGTTTCGTTATGTTTATCATCTCCGAAGCCGAAGCTATGCCCGGCACGCCGCCGTCGCCGTCGAAGTCGGACCCGATGCCGGCGTGTTCAATTCCGGCTATCTCTATTATGTGTTCAAGATGAGCCATTGCGTCAAGCACTGTGGCCTTTCCGTCTTTTCTCAGGAAGCCCTCGTAGAATGTTACCTGCGCCACACCGCCCGTCTTGCGCAATGTGCGCAACTGGTCATCGGTGAGGTTTCGCGGATGGTCGCACAAAGCCCTCGCCGAAGCGTGGCTGCAGACAATCGGCAGTCTGCTTATCTCCATTGCGTCATAGAAGCTTTTCTCCCCGCCATGGGACAGGTCAACCATTATGCCGCAGCGGTTCATTTCCCTTATGACCTTTTCGCCGTACTCGCTCACACCGCCATGCTCGTTGCAGGACTTTGCCGCCGAGTCGCAGATGTCGTTGTCGCCGTTGTGGCAAAGTGTGATGTAAACAACGCCTTCCCGGGCGTAGCGTTCCACATTGCTTATGTCCTTGGCGAGGGCGTAGCCGTTTTCTATGGCTTTCATTATGGCGTGCTTGCCTTCGTTTTTCAGGCGCACCAAATCTGCCGGAGTCCGTGCGAGTTCCACGCCCTGCGCCCCGCCAACCATTTCGTCTATTTTCCTGAATATTCCGTCCGCCATGCGGGTTGCGGCGGCGAGCGACGCGTCATCACGCGGCCCTTGCGGTATGTAGGCAGCCATAATCGAAGCGTCAAGCCCGCCTTCGTCCATCTTGTGGAGGTCAACGAGTATCTTCGGGTCGCGGCGGCGTATGTCAATCCCCTGCGAAAAGAACATAGGCGTGTCGCAATGGGTGTCGAGCGTGAGGTGGCGGGTGTGGAATTTGCGCGCCCTGCGGTAAATTTCGCCCTCGCCCACAATCCATTCAAAAAGTTTCCTTGCCGGGACGTTTCCGTCCGTGGCCAGGCATTCGGGATGCCACTGCACGCCGAGCACGGGCTTGAACTCGGAGCTTTCCACCGCCTCTATTACGCCGTCGGCTGCGTATGCCGAAACTTTCAAGTGCTTCCCGGCGTGGCTCACCGCCTGATGATGGAAAGAGTTCACCGTTATTTTCCCCGCCCCGCATACTCCCGCGAGAAGGGTGTCAGGCTCTATTTCCACGGAATGCGTCAAAGTGTTGCGCGGAGCGTCCTGCGAATGTTTCAGAAGTTTCCTTCCGTCTTGCAGGGAATATATGTCCTGATGCACTCCCCCTCCGAGCGCAAGCGCGAGTGCCTGTATCCCCCGGCAGATGCCGAGAATGGGGATTTGCCTGTCAAAGGCGAGCCGCGCCAAAAGCAGCTCAAAGGCGTCGCGTTCGGGATTTATACCATGAAGCCCCTGCTCCGGCTCCTCGCCCATATAGAGCGGGTTGATGTCCGCCCCGCCCGAAAGCACGAGTGCGTCGATGCGCCCGAGGGTGTTCAGCATGGTGTGGCGCGAGCGTGTGGGCGGGATTATCACAGGCACGCCGCCCGCAAGCTCAACGCTTTTATAGTACGCCACAGCCAGCTTGCACGTTTCCGCGTCAAGGTTTCCCGTTATGCCCACAATGGGGCGCGGGGACGTGTTGGGGAACGTGGAGTTTATGTCGTCATACGCCTCGCCGATATCAAAGGATTGCAATATGTTTTCGTCCGTGCTCATTTCTTTTCATCGAATTTGTAGCGGCGTTTGGGGTTTCGCGGAAACCATCCGCGCTCCACGCGCTGCTCCTGCTCAAAGAGTTCCTTTATCGCCCAAAAGGCGGTGAACGAGAGCACTCCAAGCAGGGAACTTACTATTACGTCCTCAACGAACAGTGCCGCTGCAAGGGCGGCTATGCCCACAAGCAGGTAAACCCACCATGGGCGAGTGCCGAAATAGTATTCGGTCTTGATTACTATGGGGTGGCTCACGCCTATTATAAGGAATGTGAACACGCCTACAAGCAGTCCTTCAAAATTCATGTGCGCGGCTTTTCCCGGGTTACTCCGCCTCGATTGTAAGCGGCTTGTCGATGCTCTGCTCAAGCGATATGAGGGTCTCGGTTGACGTTACCCCCACGATTTTCTGTATCTGATGGTTCAGAAGCTCCATAAGGTGGGCGTTGTCGCGGGCGTACAGCTTCACGAGCATGGTGTATGAGCCTGTGGTGAAGTGGCACTCCACGATTTCGGGTATTTTTGAAATCTGGTCAACCACGCTCTGGTATCTCGAGCCCTTGTCGAGGCTTATCCCCACAAAGGTGCAGGTGAGATAGCCCACGGCCTGCGGGTTCACGTCATAGCGCGAGCCGGTAATCACCCCGTTCTCAATCATCTTCAGCACGCGCTGGTGCACAGCCGCACGCGACATTTGGCAAACCTTCGCCACGTCCTTCAGAGGCACACGCGCATCGCGCCCTATTATGCTTAAAATCTTACGGTCGCTGTTGTCGATTCTTTTCTGTTTTGTTTTCATAGATTTTACGGATTAGTTGTTTGTATATTTGTTGTTGCACTTCATGACTATATGCATTGTTGGTTATCGCAAAGATATGAATTTTCTTTTTAACCATTAGGTTTTGCGATAAAAATATGCGTTTTTGCAGAAAATAAGTTCCATTTTCGCGAAAGAAAAGAGACATCTGACTATTTCCGCAGGAGAACAAGCCGCAAAATATGCGCAATCTGCGGTGTAGTTCACGCGGCGGTGTAAAGGGCGTATGCCATACGCCCCTACATATATACCGTTGCAATCAACAACCAACATACATCGTTTATATGATTCCCGCAAAAGCAAAACGGTTGTCTTTTCCCCAATGCCCCGAAAACTATATTTGATGTAGGAAAAACTACATAGGACACAGGAAAAATTATATCAGACATAATCCAAATTTCATCAGACCTTTTTTCGCCGGTTGCAAACATCTGGCAAACAACGTCTTACAAGAATGTTTTGATTTGAGGTTATTTTGTTGTTTTACAGCGGATTGTGACAAAACGGCGCGTTTCCGCCTAAAAATAAAAAGTCCCGCAAACCACGGAGGCTTGCGGGACTCTTTTATGATGGACTATGGTTTACTTCACGAGAACCTTGTCCCTGCCGATGATGTAAACGCCCTTCTTCAGACCGTCCTTGGCATTGGCTGCCTTGACGTTCTTCTTCACGAGCACACCGTCGGTGGTGTAAACGTTAACCCTGCCTGTTGCGGCTGCGGGAACGATTGTGATGCCGTTAACGATGTCGCCCTTGATCTTGAGCGTGAGGTCGGTGTCAACGCCCTCCATGTTGGTTATCTGGCTTGCGTCAACATAGCCGCTCTGGCCGAACAGGGCCGTTACATTCTCCTCGGTGGCTACTATTGAGTCGCCCTGGATTACGCCCACATTTGCGGGAAGAAGCGTGTAGTCGAACACGCCCACAAGGCCGTTGGCCGCCGCTGAAACGAGGCTGTACTCGTTTGCGAGCGGGAGGAACATCTTGACTGTAGCGTCAGCATCGCCCTCAAGGCTGCCTATCTCGCCGGCAACAACTATCATGGGTTCGCCGGCTGCGAAGTTGTCCTTCTTGTAGAGAAGCAGCTTGCTGCCGTCCTCGGAAACGCCCTTGACACCGTAGGTTACAACGCCGTTGTCAGCATTGAGCGACGCCGTTGCCTGATCGCCGTATGCGTAAGGCAGGGCGAGGATTGTCGCAGCGTTGTTCTGGATGTCGATCTCGAGGTTCTCAACATCCTCGTCAACAGGCTCAAGAGTCCATGAGGAAGGACCGTTCTCGCTGCTGCCCCAGCTTACAAGAATCCTGCGTCCGTCGGCGTGGAGGGGTATATTGTTGCTGTTGGCCACCTTGTCTGCGCAATTGAAGAAGAACGCGCCGCTCCTGCAAAGAACCACACGGTACGGAACAGGCTCTGCCGACATACCGCCAGTGCCGCTCTGGTTGCCGTACTTGCCGAGGTAGAGACCCGTAGCGCGGTTCTGGAGTGCGTAGAATGTATCGTTTTCGCCTTCAACGTCCATGTTCACGAGACGCCACATAGCGTAGGGGTTGGTAGCAACGCTCTCATCGCGTGTTGCGCTTGCGTGGTCGTAGCCGCCCCACTTGACAGCATTCGTCCACTCTGACCAATAAGCGTCCTTTGTGGCGTTGGTTGTAGGAGCAAGGATTACGTTGCCGTAGCAGAAACGGCTGTAAATGCTGTTGCTCGTGCCGCCGTCGCCATCCTGATCATAGCCCTCACGCTCCTGGTCCATGTTCGAAATGTAGTACCACACATTTGCCTCGGGCTGCTTCTGCTGGCTCTTGTAGAGGTCGAACGCAGCGTTGAGAGCTGCAAGACGGCTGTCGAGGTCAGCCACTGTAGGACGCTCGTGGTCATAGGAGTCTGCCTCATCGGCAGCGTCGAGAATTGTACCATACTGCTCCGAGGTTACATCGCCCCATTCGTCGTTGTCGCCAAACTTCTCGATGTATGCCTTAACCTCCGCAATCCTTGTGTCGAGAGGCTCGGTGTTCGGAGTGAGAGCCACAACCTTGTTGGTGAGTTCTATCATCTTTTCAACCTCTTCCTGAGTGATTGTAGTGTTCTCATCAACTTTCTTATTGCCGTCATCGATGAGTTTCTTCAACTCGTCTGCGAGATCCTTCAGACCGTCAACGTATGCGTAAGGAGAGTTCTCCTCGTCCGGGACGAGCTTGTAAACCTGGAAATCGCCGATGGTGTACATCATGCACGACTGCGGAACGATTGTGCTCCTTACCACGAAGCGCAGGTAGCGATAAGCCTGGTCGAGACCCGTTACCGAATAGTAAATGTAACGTCCGGTGCTGTTCATGTTGGCATCGTCGGGCTTGATGTACGAGGTAATATCCTTGTAGTTGCCCACGTATGTCCAGTCGGCTGCATTGAGGGTTTCCTGGCTTGCAATGCCGGCGTCGTTTGTCGCGTAGATGTCGATGTTGCTCCAGCATTCCTTCCAGCCCCAGTCGTTGTTGCGGAGGCCGAAGTAGAACTCGAAGTTGTCAACGGGGTTGCTGCGGAGGTCAACCTGCAACCACTGCTGGCCTTTGCCCTCTTCAACAGCATCGCCCCACGTACCTTTGTCCCAGGAGCTCTGGAAGCAGGTGTTGAGGTCGCCGTCTATTAAGTGTGCGTAGCTTGTGTAGGTGTCGTCCACCTGCGTGCCCCAAATCTGGCCCTCGAGAGGATTGGTCTCGTTAACTTCCTTAAGAAGTCCGTCGTTGTGGTCGCCCACATACTTGAACACGCCCTTATAAGCAGGCTCTGCTTTTTGGAGTGCGCGTATCATGTCCTCTCTTACACGCACAGGTGCAGAAGCTACTTTAATGCTGTCAATGGTTTTTTGGTCAAGTTCCCTCTTGAGAGTCCAGTCCTTTATGTTGCTTCCGTCGTTTATGTTGATGACGCCTGTTGCCTCAGTCTTGTAAGTCTTGAGGGTGTAAACGCCGTTGTCAACAGTGTTGGAGATAAGCCATGTGCCGTTGTTGTACTCGAACTTCTGCGGCACGGTCTGCTCCAATGCGGTTGCAACGCCGTTTGCGGAGTTGCTGGTGATGTAGCGTTCAAACTCCACGTTCTGCACGGAGTATGTGCCGTCGCCGAGATTCTTTATCTCGAACAGGTACTGGCCGTTCTTCTCTTCGAGAACCTTCCAGCTGAGGTAAGTGTTGCTCGGAACATACATTGCAATCTTGCCCTTAGCCTGGAAGCCGTCCTGCGTGCTTACTATATAATAGTAGCCGTCGTCGATGCCGCGCATCGAGTGGTCCTGCTCGTTAAAGTTCTTCACAGCCTCCGCGAGTTTTGCTATCATGCCGTCCACCTCGCCGTCGGAAGCCGAAGCCTCCTCGTACATTGTGCGCGCCTCGCTGATCACCGCGTTAAGCTCTGTTGCGTCGCCGAGGTTGTCGCCCGGGTTCGGGCCTACCTTTGAGTCCTTAACCACGCCGGCTGCATCAGTGATTGCCTCGTTGAGCTTGGTGAAGAAGGGAATGTCGGCATCTGCAACTTTCTCCACGTACCATACGCCGTCGAGCGGGTGGTAGTCGTTGTTGGAGGAGATGCGGTTGCCGCCGTCAGCGTTCCAGAAGTTGTCGTTGTCGCTCGCATAGAGCTTGAACACGTTGCTGTACTGCTGCTTGAAGGTGTTGTGGGTTTTGCTTGTGCCTGACATCTGTACGAAGCCCCAGTTGTTGCCCGAGGCGTTGGACTTGATGTAGGTGGAATCCTGCGTGCCGCAGTTCTTCAGCACGAGGTTGCCGTCGGCATTCTTCACAACGTGCCAAACTGCGGAAGCGTCCATGAAGGGATCAACCGCATCGTGGCCGAGATACCAAATGTTGTCGCGGAAATAAGGCTTGAGGTAAACGTCGTTCTCGCCGTTCTTGAAGGTGTAGTAGCCCTCCTCAACGGGGATTATCTTGCCCTGCAGGGTTTCGGTAGCCTCGTCCAGCTCTGCTATGAGCGCGGAGTTGTCGTCCTCGCTGCCCTTTGCCGCCTGTGCCTTCTCAAGCACGGCGTTGAAGGTGTCGTAGTCCTCCTGCGATACCTGTCCCGGGTTGGCACCGACCGTGAACTGCTTGCCCAGCGCGGTGGTAATGGCCGCGTTAAGCTTGAGAGCGTTGGTAATCTTTTCGGCAGGAACGGGCACGAACTGGGCTGCGGAATTTGTGTTCTGCGCCTTGAGCGTGCACATATTGCCGTCGGAACTTACGGAGAAGTTGTAGGCGTTGTCGGTTGTGTAGATGTAGATGCTTCCGTCGCTCATGTACTTGAACGTGAAGCTTGCGGGATTAACGCCGGTCATCAGGATGTAGGGGCTTTCCTTTTCGCCCTTGCCCACAGTCTCTATGAAAGTGAGGTCCTGCGCGCCGAGGTTCTTCAGCGCGTATGTGCCGTCGGCGTTCTTGGTTATGTGCCAAACGAACGTGGGGTCGAAGTCGGCCTCCTCGCGGGGATATGCGCCGAGACGCCACAAGTCGCCGTCCTGAACGGGAACCATGCAGGTGGTAGCGTCCTCAAGACCGTCGAAGTTGATGTAATAGTAGCCGTCCTCGGTATTGCCGTCGATTTCAGTTACCTCTACCGGGTTGAAAAGCGATTCCTCGTCAACCGGCACAAGATTCCAAACCTTGTGCGCATAAATATTGTTGGCATCGCCCCAGAAGCCGGCATACCAGTCGCTCTGAGCGTGAACCACACCGCCGGCACCGGGATAACGGTCGCCGGCATACTCTATTATGTAGCCAGTACCGTTATAATCGGTAACGGAGAAGTTCGTGGCATCGTCAACATAGCCGAAGCCGCCGCCGGGACTTGTGTCCTCAGCATCGGCAAAACGGCCGAAATACCTTTTGTTTACGAAGTTCTGGATGGTGTAGTGAGTGCCATCCTCGGCTTTCGTGAACTTGAACACAAACGGGAGGTCGTCTTTCGTAACCTTCCTGCCCGCATTGTGCACCCTGGCGTGAACGCGGTCGGGAGTCTTGTCTGTGGATACCCAACACAAACCCTGGCCGGCATAGTCGGACACTGTGGTGTTGATGTAGTAGTAGCCATCAGTAAGCTCCTGCGCATTCAACGACTGAACGCCCGCCCCAAACGAAAGGACGAGCAGCATGGCAAACGTACTTGCCAGCCATTGTACAATCTGTTTCATTGCAAATAGTTATTAATAAATTGGTTTAGTTGATGAATTCAATTTCATCCGCCCGTCCGCCCGTTGACCCCCGTGGCCGGGGAGGCCGCACTGCGCTGTATGGAGCAAGCGCCACGGCGGGCATTTGTTTTCATGGCTGTCCGCCACAGAAAATTCGCTACAAATATATATATATATATCGATATTGGGTGTTTTCCGGCAGGAAAAATGGCGGAAAACGCGTTCCGGCATCCGAAAATTCGCATTCGAGGGTCTTGTTTCGCGTTTTTGGAATGCGGAGTGGCGGAAAATCGCTACCTTTGCTTTCCGCGAGTTTCGAGTTATGATAGACCTCACAACGCATTACGTGCTTTCCATAACGTCGTCCACCATCATAGGCACGGCGGCGGTGTTCCTTGCGCTCACGCGCATTCCGCACGGCGGCAAGTGGGCGGCCGTCTCGAGGGCGAGGTGGATTTTGTTCGCCACCTTCGCCATTCTCGCCCTTTCGGGCTACTTCAAGGTTTCGGACGAGAACCCCACGCTGCTTTCGCTCACCACGCTCTGCGTGGGCTCATACCAGGCCCTGCTCTTCACCTACACCGCCTCGGTGCTTGCCTCGCCGGGCGGCGTGTCGCGCAGGAAGTTCACCACCGTGCTTGCGGCGGTAACGGCTGCCGTGGCCGCGCTTGCCGCCACGCTGGTTTGGTTTCCCCACGAGTTCCACATAGCGTGGCCGGCGGCTGTGGCGGCATACTGCGTGCAGCTTTGCATCCACACTGTGTCGTTCCGCGACCTGTCGCGCACGGCGCAGGAGCAGCTCGAAAGCTTCTACGACGAGAACGTTGACCACTACCTGCGCCCCGTGAAGGCGTTGTTCTACAGCGCGCTCGGCGTGGGGGTGTTCGCCCTCGTGTTCGCGATAGTGCCGCTGCGGAACCTCGGCTACAACGTGTTCGTGGCGTTCTATACAGTATATTATATATGGGTTGCGTCAACGGTGATAAACTACAGCGTTACGGGGGACTTTTTCATACGTGCGGAGGCGCAGCCCAATGACGGCAAACAGGACAAGCTCATTGACGTGTCGCCCGAAGGGTATATGCCCCAGCTGAAAATCGAACTTAACAACTGGGTGAGGAGGCGCGGATACCTGCGCATCGAGACGAGCACCGACAAGATTGCCGAGGAGCTGGGGGTTACGAGGCTTCAGCTCTCAGCCTACTTCAAGTATGTGCACCACACGTCGTTCCGCTCGTGGCGCATGGCGTTGAGGCTGCAATATGCGCAGGAGCTTATACGCAACGACAAGAACCTGAAAATCTCCCACCTATACGGCATGGTGGGCTTCAACGACCGCAGCAATTTCCACAACGAGTTCAGGAAATACACCGGGCTGTCGCCCCAGACCTACCGCGACAAATACGGCCCGAAAAAATAGCGGCGCGTTTCATGCGGTGGCATACAGGGCGTATGCAATACGCCCCTACATATATACCGTATGCAATCGTCAAGTAATATACATATTCATATAATTTCCGCACAACCATAAACGACAGCCTTTCCCAGATACCATAAAAACTATATTTGACATGGGAAAAACTACATAGGACGTAGGAAAAATTATGTCTGATGTAATTCAAACTACATCAGACCTTTTTTCGCCCACTTGCAATGCGCTAAAAAACAAATCGTTACAAAAATTTTCGGGATTTGACTAAAATCCTATAATACAGGCTTTTGCGTAATTTCGCCCTAACCTCTATTTTCCTGCCGTCGGAATGTGCTGCACAATTCCATACCCGCGCAATCGGCGGAAGCAATGCGGAAATGCCGGGTCAACGCCGCTTGTTTTTACAACTATCTGTGTTAAAAATACTTATCGGGGGGGGGGGGACGCTATTGCGGTATTCCGTCGGCGAGCATTTATGGCGCGACTTGAACGCCCTAAGGAACGTGGAAAGGGAGTTGAAGCCCGAACATTCCGCCACTTTCTCCAATGTGTCATCGGTGTCGGCAAGCAGCCGCTCGGCATGGTCTATGCGCAGGTTGTTCACGTATTCGTAGAACGTAGTGCCGCTGTCGCGGTTGAAATATTGGCTGAGATACGTGCGGTTTGTCCCTATGCGCTTCGCCACGTCCGAGAGTTTCAGTCCGGGAGTGAGGTACAGCCTCTCCTCCACAAAAAGCCTGTGCAACGCCGCGCCTATGCCGTTTGAGCTTCCGTCCGCTGCCCCTGCCGCCTTGCGCGGCGGGCGCAGCTCGTCAATCACATTCTCGTGGCGGTATATGAAATAGCTTATGAAAATCCACATCACGAGCGAACACACCATATAGACAAACTCGTTGAAAACATGGCGCACAACGCTGTCAACAATCCATAGGGCGAGTATTCCGTAGAAAAATATGATTATTGTGCGCAGCCAGCGCAGGTTGATGTTCTCCTCGTACGAGAAAAGCCCCTTGAGCTTACGGTGGTACCGCGGTATCTCAATGAGCGTGGCCACGAGGTATGTTGTGCCGAAAACGGCGGCAAGCGCGATGTTGAGGTAGTACACCTCCCACCGGCCCGTGGCGGCGAGAAGGGCGGGAAGCAGCAGGAAAGGGAGCGTCTGAAGCAGCATGGAGCGCACACTGTTCCCGCCGGGGCGCACCAGCTCGCTGAGCACAAAGCCGTAGAGCGGCACGACAATCATGTCAACGGCGGACGTTACGTTCCACACATGACTGTCGAAATACATCCCCACGGCAAGCAAAACGAGGTCCGTGAAGTTTTCGAGGCAGGTAACGAACATGAGGAGGCAGACCAGCCGCGAAAGCCTGTCTGCGCCCTTGCGCCAGAACAGCCACGTCATCATGAGATAGAACATGGTGCTCAGCCCGTATATGAAATACAATGAGTGCAACCCTTTACATCGCTTTATGATGCAAAATTATGAAAATTTGCCGTCATCCTAGCCCTTTTCGCGGCAAAATGCGCACCCGGCCGCCAACAGCGCGGCAAAGCTGCCCGGCATTTACAAGCAAAGGAAAAAGGTCTGATGTAATTTGAATTATGTCTGATATAATTTTTCCTACGTCCTATGTAGTTTTTCCTGCATCGGACATAAATTTTGGGACGTTTTGAAAAGAATGCGCGATTATGGTTTTGTGGTAATTGTAGGGGCGTATGGCATACGCCCCTGCGGCGGCGCAATTTGCCGGCAGATTGGATGCCGGAAGGTTATGCGGCATATCCAAGCGTAAGCGTTTGCCGCAAGCCGCGCCGGACTATTTCATTTTCGGCAGGAACTCGGAAACGTCGAGACCGTGTGAGATTAAGTCGCGCACCACGCTTGAGCTTATCGCCGCGAGCGGCGGCTCGGTGAAGAGTATGACTGTCTCTATGCCCGTCAGCTTGCGGTTCATGTCGGCCATGTCGCGCTCGTACTCGAAATCCTTGACCGAGCGCAGGCCGCGAAGTATGAATTTTGCGTTCATTCGCCGCGCAAAGTCAATCGTAAGGTCATCATAACTTTGCACGCTCACCCTCGGCTCGTCCCTGTAGTAGCCTTTTATGGTTTCCACGCGCTTTGCCGTCTCCGAAAGCACCGACTTTTCCTTGTTTACGCCGATGCCTATGAATATGTGGTCGAACAGCTGAAGGCCGCGCCTCACCATCGCCTCGTGGCCTATTGTGAAAGGGTCGAAGCTGCCCGGGAAAATTGCCAGTCTTTCCATTGCCGAATTGTTTATCCGCGTTCGAGGTCTTCCGCCTTGTCCTCCTCGACCACAAGGTTGTCTATTATGAATTTCTGGCGTTCGGGGGTGTTCTTGCCCATGTAGTACGAAAGCATTTCGCCCACATTGTCGCTCTTGCTCAGCGTAACCTGGTCGAGACGCATATCAGGCCCGATGAAATTTTTGAACTCGGAGGAGTCTATCTCGCCCAGACCTTTGAAGCGCGTTATCTCTGGGTTGGGCTGCAGCTTGCGTATCGCCTCGCGCCGCTCCTCGTCGCTGTAGCAGTATATGGTCTCGTATTCGGAACGCCCGCCGCTGCGGTTTTTCTTCAGCACCGCCGCCCCCGCCGCGCTGTCGGCGATTTCCACCTTTGACTTTGCCGCGCCGGACTTCTTTTTCTTGTTCCTCACGCGGAAAAGCGGTGTCTGGAGTATGTAAACGTGCCCTTTCTTTATGAGGTCGGGGAAAAACCACAGGAAGAACGTTATAAGCAACAGGCGTATGTGCATTCCGTCAACGTCGGCATCGGTAGCCACAATCACCTTGTTGTACCTCAAGCCCTCAAGTCCGTCCTCTATGTTGAGCGCAGCCTGCAGGAGGTTGAACTCGTCGTTTTCGTAAACCACCTTCTTCGTTAGCCCGTAGGCGTTGAGCGGCTTGCCTCGTAGGGAGAAAACCGCCTGTGTGTTGGCGTCGCGGCTCTTTGTGATGCTTCCCGATGCGGAATCGCCCTCGGTGATGAAAATGCAGCTGTCCTCGCGGAACTCGCCTTTGGCGTCGTTGAAATGGTAGCGGCAGTCGCGCAGCTTGCGGTTGTGGAGGTTCACCTTCTTTGCCTTTTCGCGCGCCAGCTTGGTAACTCCGGCGATTGCCTTGCGGTCGCGCTCCGAAGCCTGTATCTTCTCGAGTATGGCGTCTGCTATCTCGGGATTCCTGTGCAGGTAGTTGTCAAGGTTTTCCTTTATGAAATCGCCAACGAACTTGTTGACGCTGATGCCGTTCTCGCTTATCGTAAGGCTGCCGAGCTTTATTTTTGTCTGGCTCTCAAACTGCGGCTCGCTTATGTTCACCGCTATCGCCGCCACGATGCCGTTGCGTATGTCCTGATAGTCGAAGTTTTTGCCGTAGAACTCCTTGAGCGTCTTTGCCACGTGCTCCTTGAACGCGCTCTGGTGCGTTCCGCCCATCGTGGTGTGCTGGCCGTTGACAAACGAATAGTATTCCTCGCCATACTGTGAGGTGTGGGTGAAGGCAATCTCTATGTCCTGCCCCGAAAGGTGGATTATGGGATAGAGCGCGGGGGTTGTCATGTTGTCGGCGAGCAAGTCCTCGAGACCGTTGCGGCTCTGAATCTTGCGCCCGTTGAACATAATCACAAGCCCTGTGTTGAGATATGTGTAGTTTCTCAACATCGCCTCGATGAACTCCGAATGGAAGCGGTAGTTCTTAAACAGCGTATCGTCGGGGCGGAAGTAAACGTAAGTTCCGTTCTCCTCGGAGGTTTTCGCCGTGGTGTCGCTCACGAGCTTGCCCTTTTCGAAAACCGCCGTCCTCATTTCCCCGTCGCGGCGCGTACAGACCTCATAGCGCGAACTCAGGGCGTTGACGGCCTTGGAGCCCACGCCGTTCATGCCGACGCTCTTCTTGAACACCGAAGTGTCGTACTTGCCGCCGGTGTTGAGCATGCTCACCGCATCCACGAGCGAGCCGAGCGGGATGCCGCGCCCATAGTCGCGCACGGAAACCGACTTGTCGTCGTTCATCTCAATCTCTATGCGCTTGCCGGCGTTCATCTTGAACTCGTCAATGGAGTTGTCGATGGTTTCCTTGAGCAGCACATAAATTCCGTCGTCCGCGTGGGAGCCGTCGCCCAAACGCCCTATGTACATACCGGGGCGCGTGCGTATGTGCGTGGTGTCGTCAAGGTGCTTTATGCTGCTCTCGTCATACTTCACCTCCGCCTGTGCGCCCCCGGCGGGATTTTCCAAATTCAAAAGTTCTTCTGCCATAAACGTAACGGATTGCCGCCGCAAACACATGGCGGCTTCAAAAGGCAAAAATACAAAAAATCCGCGAGATTGCGCGGGAGGGACGCTGCACAACGAGTCGTGCAAAAGCATCGGAAAACCCTGCCACGCCCAACCGTAATGTTTCGGAAAGATTGCGTTGTTTTGCGTCCTCCGTTGCTTTTGTTTTTCAGCGTGTTGCAAAGGGGCAAAAAAAGGTCTGATGTAATTTGAATTACATCAGACATAATTTTTCCTACGTCCTATGTAGTTTTTCCCATGTCCTATGTAGTCTTCGGGGTGTTTTGAAAATCATGTTGATTTTGGGTTTTGGAGGATTATATAAACGATGTATGTTGTCTGTTGGTTGCAACGGTATATATGTAGGGGCGTATGGCATACGCCCTGCATGCCACCGCCTAAACCGCATAGGCAAACACCGCCGCAACATTGCAAAACCGCGCAATTCGGGGCGTATGCAATACGCCCTACGGAGGCGCAACTCTTTTGACGTTTCGCGCCTTACGCGATTAATTTATCGCACAAAGCCCAACGTTCAATTGTCAGAAAACGAACGTCCTTATGAGCCAGTAGCAGACTATTCCCGCCAGATAGCCGACAAAGGCAATCCAACTCACGCGCTTCATGTACCAGCCGAACGTTATCTTCTCCAAGCCCATGACGACCACGCCAGCCGCGCTGCCGATGATGAGTATGCTTCCGCCCACCCCGGCGCAATAGGCAAGCAACTGCCAGAAAACGCCGTCGATTGCGAAGTCGCCAGCCGGGGCAACCGGATACATTCCCATGCAGCCGGCAACAAGGGGAACGTTGTCAACTATCGATGAAAGCACCCCTATTATGCCGTTGACAATGTAATGGTTGCCGTCGAACGCCGCGTTGAGCGTGCCGCCCAATGCCGCAAGCACTCCGACCTCTTCGAGGCACGCCACGGCCATGAGTATGCCGAGGAAAAACAGGATGGTGGTTATGTCGATGCGTGAAAGGAGCTTCGACACCCTTTTCTTTATGCCGCCCGTTTCGTAGGTGCGGCGCAGGTTGCGGTAGAAAATCTCCGTTACCGTCCACAAAACGCCGAGCACCAGCAACACGCCCACAAACGGCGGAAGATGGGTAAGCGTCTTGAATATGGGGACGAAAATCAATCCGCCCACGCCAACGAAGAACACCGCCTTGCGCTGCCCCGCAGAGAAATCGTCTATCTCCTCTTCAGAAGCCGCCGCCTCCTCAGGCGAGACAAGCTCGCCCTTCAGCATTGTCTGCATTATCAGGGCGGGGATGACGAGAGCCACGACCGACGGCACAAGGATTTCCGAAATAACGCCGGCGGCGGTAATCATGTTGGCGTTCCAGAGCATTATGGTGGTAACGTCGCCGATGGGCGAGAACGCCCCGCCGGCATTCGCCGCTATAATCACGAGCGAGGCATAGACTATCCTGTCCTTGTGGTCGGCGACGAGCTTGCGCAAAATCATAATCATGACAATAGAGGTTGTGAGGTTGTCGAGAATGGCCGAAAGCACGAATGTCATGAAGGCAATCCTCCACATAAGCCCGCGCTTCGACTTTGTGTGCATCACCGACTTAACCCAGTTGAAGCCGCCGTGCTGGTCAACCACCTCAACGACGGTCATTGCGCCCATGAGGAAGAACAGCGTCGTGGAGGTGCTGCCGAGATGCCGCTCGATTATCCCGCCCACGGCCGAGGCTATGCCGTCGTGGGGGACATCGGGGATGTATTGCCCGGGGTTGAACATATAGAGCGTCCACACCGCCACGAACATAAGCAGCGCAACAGCCGCCTTGTTTACTTTGGTTACACTCTCAAGGGCTATGAAGAGATAGCCCACAATAAACACGATTACTATTAGTGCAGTAAGATTGAGCATACTTGTTTTTAGGTTGGGGTTATTCTAATCCACGCCCTTGAAATAAGGGGCTTCCGAGGTTTTCGAGGGTCCGTTGTTCTCCACGTACGGCCAGTCGTCTTTCCATTTTACCTGATCGAGCCACACAAGACGCTGCTTTTCGAGAGCCGACCTGAGATAGCCGTGATAAAGCATCCATGTGTCGCCGTTGTCGTCCTCAATCCATTCGGCGTTGTGTCCCGGACCGAGGCAGATGTCGTTTGGCAAAAGCAGGTTTTCGTAATTGTCGGGGCTGTCAATCATGCGCTTGTTGTCTTTTGTGAGATAAGGCCCGAAAAGGCTCTTGGAGCGTCCGTATATCAGCTTGTAGCCCACAACGTCGTAATTGCCGTTGTCCTGGCAGCAGTTGCCGTTTGAGCCTATGAGGTAATAATATCCGTTGCGCTTGTGTATGTATGAGCCTTCAAGCTGGGAGTTGCATATTTTCCTTGGCGAAGTTCCCGGCATGACACGCAAACCGTCGTTGGTGAGCTGTATAATGTAAATGCCCCAATAGCTTCCCCAAACCATGTATTTCTTTCCGCCCTCCTCTATGTAGAACTGGTCGATGGAGTTGCCCACGTTAAGGTCGCGCCCCATGAAAACCACGCCACGGTCAACAAAAGGCCCTTCGGGACGCTCGGCAGTAGCCACGCCAATGCCGCACTTCCACGCCTCGCCCCACACGCCTATGGAATAGTAGAGCACATATTGGCCGTTGAAATAGTTAATGTCGGGGGCCCAAATCATGCCCTGCGTGTAGGGTTTCACACATTTGGGGCGCGTCGCATCAGTGAAAGCCGTACCCACAAACGTCCAGTCAACAAGGTTGCGCGAACGGTAAATGGGCAAATTGTAGGTGTCCTCCGTGCCGTAAAGATAGAAAAAGCCGTCCCCGGCGCGTATCACCGTCGGGTCTGGCGTGGTCTGCATTATCACCGGGTTGGTGTATGTTTTGCGGGCAACGCTCTCCTCCGCGCCAAGCACCGCAAGGCACGACACTGCTGCCGCAAGCACAAAACTCCTTATTCGTTTCATAAGAAAAACATTTTTCGGATTGTATATCTAATTGCAAAAAGGCATTCCATGACACAGACCAGCCCAAAAGATTCCGCATACAGGCGCAAGCAAAGGCTGAAGCCAAGGTACATTGCCCTAATTTCCCACAAAGATATTTAATAATCCGAAACGGCTTTGCAAAACGAAAAGTTTATTTCACAAAACCGCCGTTTTATTTGTCTTGTTTCATGTTTTGCTTTCCGCAGCTTATAAAACCGCACATCTGGCAGCCGTGCAAAATGCGGCGTTACAGCGGGTCAACATCGAAATATATGTTCACGCGGAACTCACGCTGCACCTCCAAGGCGCAACTTCTAAGAAATTCCCTCACTTTGCCCGCCGGGGACGAAGGGGACACCTTGAGCATTATCTGACGTATGTATTCGAGCTTCACACGGGACACCGGCGGGCTTGCAGGACCGAGCATATTCTCGCCGAAAACAGGCTTCAGCCTTTCGGCAAGGGCGCGTGCAGCATCGTCGGCGCGGTTGGCGTAGCGGTTTCTTACAAAAACATAAATAAGCCTGCAAAACGGCGGAAACACAAACAGCCCGCGCTCCTGCATCTGCGCCTTGTACATCCCCGCATAGTCGTTCCTGACCACCTGCGCCACAAGTTCAGATTGCGGCTGCGAGGTTTGCAGAACCACTATGCCCCGCGTGTTCCTGCGCCCTGCCCGCCCCGCCACCTGCGCCATCATCTGGTATGCCCTTTCGTGACTTCTGAAGTCGGGTATGTTCATCGCCGTGTCGGCATTGAGTATTCCCACAACCCTCACCCTGTCGAAATCCAGCCCTTTCGACACCATCTGCGTGCCTATAAGAACATCGGTGCTGCCGTTGCGGAATGCCGACAAGATGTCGTCGTATGCCGTGCGCCCACGTGTGCTGTCAAGGTCAAGGCGTGCGGTGCGCGCCTGGGGGAAAGCCTCCTTCACATCCGCCTCCACCTGTTCCGTTCCCACTCCGTGGTCTCCTATATGCGTACCGCCGCATTCCGGGCAAGTATCCGGCACCCTGTAGGTCGCGCCGCAATAATGACAGGAAAGGCGGTTGAAAGTTTTGTGCCAGGTGAGGCTCACATCACATTTCTCGCATTTCGGAATCCAACCGCAGTCGCGGCATTCGAGATAGGAGGCGTAGCCCCTGCGGTTCTGGAACAATATCACCTGCTGCCGCGCCTCAAGAGCCTTTCCCATTTCGCTTAAAAGTTCGGGCGACAGCGAAGTTTTCATAATCTTCCTGCGGCGCAGTTCCTTGACATCCTCAACACGGATTTCGGGCAGCAGCACGTCGCCATACCTTTCGGAAAGAGTTACTAGCGCATACTTGCCCGCCTTGGCGTTTGAATAAGTTTCAAGGCTTGGCGTGGCAGTGCCGAGAACGGTTTTCGCCCCCTGCACCGAGGCTAGGACTATTGCCGCGTCGCGGGCATTGTATCGCGGTGCAGGGTCTTCCTGCTTGTACGACGGCTCGTGTTCCTCGTCAACTATGACAAGCCCCAAATTCCTGTGGGGAAGAAACAGCGAGCTCCTCACCCCGACAATCAGGCGGTAGGGCTTGGGGGACATTTGCTTTTTCCAAATTTCCACCCGCTCGCAGTCGGGGAATTTGGAATGGTAAACGCCCATTTCGTCCCCGAAAAACAGCCGCAGGCGGTTTGTTATCTGTGCGGTGAGGGCTATTTCGGGCAGCAAATACAGCACACTCCGCCCGGCGGCAAGGGCGCGTGCTATCAAATGGATGTATATCTCGGTTTTCCCGCTCGAAGTAACGCCGTGAAGCAAGCAGACGTCTTTTGTCGCGAACGAGGCCGCAATAGCATCGTATGCACACTTCTGCGGCTTTGAAAGCGGCTGGGGCGGCATACATTCGCGCTTCTCGCTTTTTAGTCGGGTTACGTCAACTTTTATTACTTGCAGCACGCCGTTTTTCTGGAGAGTTTTCAGCGAGCTTGGGCTTGCCGCCTTGACAAGTGCCGCCTTGGCAACCGGGCGCAGTATGTTGCGGTTCCTAAGCTTTATCGCCGCCACGGCGGAACTCATCCTCAGGTATTCCTCAAGCAGTTTCAGTTGCGCCTTATGGCCTGAAAGCGAGATTTTCAGTGCTTCCAGTTTTTTTTCACTAAAAAACTCTTTCGCCAGCTCAACCCTCGTCTCCTGCCTCGGCTTGTATTTTGCCGTCACAACCTCGTTCACCCTCACGACATCCTTGTCGTAGAGCGAGCGCACGGTTGCCATTATATTTTTGCTGCCTGTTTTGTTTTCAAGTGCGCTTATGCTTATTTTTCCCTCTGCGGCAATAATGCCCGCAACCCTTTGTTCCAAAGGCGTAAGCACAGCGTTTCCGTCGTCATCGGGATTTAGGGAAACAATGCTCTCGCTTGCAAGTTTCATCCCCGCAGGCATTGCCGCCGTCATCACCTCGCCAAACGAGCAAAGATAGTAGCCGGCAATCCATTTCCAGAAAGAAATCTGCGCAGGGGTAACAACGGGGGCGGTGTCTATGACCTCGGCAACGGGCTTCACCCCAAAACCGGCATCGGGTGCGGTGTTGTGAACGCCTGCCACTATCGCCGAATATTTCTTCCGCACGCCGAACTCCACCACCACGCGCCCGCCAACCACAACATCCCGCTCCATTTCGAGCGGGATGCTGTATGTGAAGCACCCGTCCAAAGGAACAGGCACTATTACGTCGGCGTACCTCATTATATTTAATATGATATGGTTTCCGTGCGGCAGTTTTTTATTTCTGGTCGTAGGCGTGCTTGGGATAGTCCACCGTGTAGTGAAGCCCCCGGCTTTCCTTGCGCTCTATCGCCATGCGCGTTATCAGGTAGCCCACGTTTATCATGTTGCGCAGCTCGCAGATGTCCCGCGTTGCCTTTACGCGCTTGAAAAGCTCCTCGGTCTCCTCATACAGAAGGTCAAGGCGCGTCCAAGCACGGTGAAGGCGGAGGTCGGAACGCACAATGCCAACATAGTTAGACATTGTTTGCCCCACTTCCTTGACATCCTGCGCAATCAGCACCTTTTCCTCATTGGTCATAGTGCCGGTGTCGTTCCACTCCGGCACATTGTCGTTAAATCCGTATTCGCCGATGTGTGCCAGACTGTGGTCGGCGGCAGCCTTTGCGTAAACCACCGCCTCGATTAGCGAGTTGCTCGCAAGGCGGTTGCCTCCGTGCAAGCCCGTACACGAGCATTCGCCAACGGCATACAGGCGGCGGATTGACGAACAGGCGTTGCAGTCAACCTTTATGCCGCCGCAAAGATAGTGGGCGCAGGGCGCAACCGGGATGTACTCCTTTGTTATGTCAATTCCTATCGACTGGCATTTTTTGTATATGTTAGGGAAATGTTTCTTGGTCTCCTCAGGGTCTTTGTGGGTAACGTCAAGGCAAACGTGGTCGAGACCGTGGATTTTCATCTCGTGGTCTATTGCCCGCGCCACTATGTCGCGTGGGGCGAGCGACAGGCGCTTGTCGTATTTCTGCATGAATTCCTCGCCGTTAGGCAGTTTCAGAATGCCGCCATAGCCGCGCATTGCCTCGGTTATGAGATATGCGGGATGGGTCTCGCCGGGGTGGAACAGCGCGGTGGGATGGAATTGTATGAACTCCATGTCCTTCACCGTTGCCTTGGCGCGGTATGCCATTGCTATCCCGTCGCCGGTGGCAATGTTTGGGTTGGTGGTTGTGGCATATACCGCCCCCGCCCCGCCGGTTGCGAGAACGGTTACTTTTGACAGTATGGTGTCGATGCGCTTTGTGTCGGGGTCGAGCACGTATGCGCCGTAGCATTCGATGTCGGGCGTGCGGCGCGTAACCTCTATGCCAAGGTGGTGCTGCGTTATTATTTCCACGGCGAAATGGTTCTCAAGCACACAAATGTTCGGCTCATGCTTCACAGCCTCTATAAGGCCGCGCTGTATCTCAAAGCCCGTGTCGTCGGCGTGGTGGAGTATGCGGAACTCCGAATGCCCGCCCTCGCGGTGCAGGTCGAAGCTGCCATCGCTTTTCTTGTCAAAATGCACGCCGTTCTCCACGAGAAACCTTATGCCCTCGGGCGCGCCCTTCACCACCTGCTCCACGGCTTTCGGGTCGCTTATGTAATCACCGGCAATCATCGTGTCCTTGATGTGCTTCTCGAAGTTGTCGAGCTTCAGGTTCGTAACCGACGCCACCCCGCCCTGCGCCTTGGCGGTGTTGGCCTCCTCGAGCGTTGTCTTGCATACGAGAGCCACCTTGCCCTTGCCGCTGCGGGCCACCTTGAGGGCGTAGCTCATTCCCGCCACGCCCGAGCCTATAACCAGGAAATCAAACTTGCGAATCATTGTTCTGCCTTCTGTTTTTATCGTGCTACAAAACTACTGAAAAATGAGCGTTCCCATGGTTTTTGCCGCCGAAAAAACGAGTTTTTATTGTGTGCACCCCAAACCTAAGGCGGCATTTGCACGGCGCGGCGGTTTTGCTAACCGCGCCAGAAGGCTTGCGGCGCGGGCGTTTACTGAAAAAATTAGTAATTTTGCAACCCGATGAAACTAAGATACTTCGTTTTAGGCATATTGTCCCTTGCGCTCCAGCCGCATGGCGGCGCACAGACCGTCATCCCCCTTTCCCCCGCCGACACCACGGTTGTGGCGCGGGGCGACACGGTTGCCGACGTTCAAGACAGCGTTGCCGCCGCCGGGGACTCGCTCCTGCCGTGGGCGCAAAGGGTAAGGCAGCGCATAGACCGCCTCGTTTCCGCCCCAATGTTCGAGACCTCGTTCACGGGAATAGGCGTGTATGACATCACAGCCGACTCGCTCGTGTATTCCAAGGACATACGCCAGACCATGCGCCCGGCAAGCACAGCCAAGGTGCTCACCGCAATCACCGCTCTCCAGCAGCTCGGCGGCTCATACCGCTTCGAGACTTCGCTCTACACCGAGGGGGCGGTGGAGGATTCCGTGCTGAAAGGCAACGTGTATATTAAGGCGGGGATGGACCCCATGTTCGGGCACGATGACATGCGCGCCTTTGCCGCTGCAATAAGGGAAATGGGCATAGACAGCATTGCCGGGGAGATAAGGGCGGACGTGTCAGTGAAAGACACCCTGAAATGGGGCGAGGGATGGTGCTGGGACGACGACATGCCCCCCTTGCGCGCCCTGCTCTACAACGGCAGGGACAGGTTCATGGACGAATTTTTCAGCGCACTCTCCGAACAGGGCGTGAAGTTCACTCCGGCATACTCCATAAGGAAAGTCGGCACCGCCAAATGCGCCATAACGCGGTACCACACCATAGACCAGATACTCATGCCCATGCTCAAGGAAAGCGACAACACATACGCCGAATCGCTGTTCTACCAGCTCGGGGCGCAGGACAGGCGCGACTACGCCGGGGCAAAGCACTCGGCGGCAAAAGTGAAGGCTATGATTTCGCGCATGGGGCTCGACGCCTCGCGCTACGTGGTTGCCGACGGCAGCGGGGTTTCGCTCTACAACTACGCCTCGCCCGAACTGCTTATGAAGGCACTTGTCTATGCCCGCTCGCGCTCGAACATCTACGACCACCTTTACCCCGCCCTGCCGGTGGCGGGAGTTGACGGCACGCTCGAAAGGAGGATGCGCGGCACTGCGGCGCAATACAATGTGCACGCCAAAACCGGCACACTCGAAGGGGTCATCACCCTCGCGGGTTACGCCACATCGCCCGAGGGCCACGAACTCGCCTTCGCCATATTCAACCAGGGAGTGCTCCACGACCGCAACGCACGCAATTTCCAGGACCGCGTTTGCCGCGCAATAACCGAAAAGTGAGGGAATTTGTCACTTTCACGCGCAAAACCATGAATGCCAATGTTTTGCGCCGATTTTTCAAAAACTTTACAAGTTGTTGTTTTTCTGATACTTGCAAATGGAGAAAAAAGGTCTGATATAAAATTTCCTGCATAGGACATAGAAAAAATTATGTCTGATGTGGTTTTTCCTGCGTCCCACGTAGTTTTCACGTTGTCGCGGCACACTGTTTTTGATTCCCGAAACCCTGCTTTTTTCGCCATTTGCCTTTTGTGGAAATTTGGGAATTGTATAACTTTGCAAACACTTTAGAAATGCTTTTAACAACGAAACATTAACATCAATAATTAAATCCAACAATCTATGTGGTTATATGATTCATCTGTTGGAAAGAAGGTGGTCATGTCGGTAAGCGGCATTGCCCTGATTCTTTTCCTGACATTCCATGCCGCTATGAACATCGTGGTGCTCTTCTCCGAGGACGCCTACAATGGCGTGTGTGAATTTCTCGGCAGCAACTGGTATGCCGTAGCCGGCACGCTGGCTCTCGCCTTCCTGGTGGCTTTGCACTTTGTGTATGCGTTCATCCTCACGCTGCAGAACCGCAAGGCTCGCGGCACAAGCCGCTACAACGTAACGGCACGCCCCGAAAAGGTGGAATGGGCTTCGCAGAACATGTTCGTGCTCGGCATCATCGTGGTGCTCGGACTTCTGCTCCATCTCTACAACTTCTGGGCCAACATGATGCTCGCCGAACTCACCGGCAACGCCGGAGCCTGCGGAATTGAGCCTACCGACGGCGCAGGGTTCATCGCCCAGACATTCGGCAACCCAATCTACGCGCTGGTTTACATCGTGTGGCTCGCCGCACTGTGGTTCCACCTCACCCACGGCTTTTGGAGCGCGTTCCAGACCCTCGGCCTCAACGGCAAGACATGGTTCTGCCGCTGGAAGGCCATAGGCTCCGTTTACGTAACGGTTGTGGTGCTTGCATTCGTGGCAGTGGTTTTGAAGTTCGCCCTCTGCGGCGGCGCGTGCTGACAGGCTTCCAACCGTCTGCAACAAAGCATATAGATAACAACTTGGGGACAGCCGCCACGCAGTCCCCGCCAAACAAGAAACAAAGATATGTCAACTATAGATTCAAAAATTCCAGAAGGTCCTGTATCGCAAAAATGGACCAACTACAAAGCTCACCAGCGTTTGGTGAACCCCGCCAACAAGCGCAAGCTCGACGTGATTGTTGTGGGAACGGGCCTTGCCGGAGCTTCGGCAGCCGCATCGCTCGGCGAAATGGGTTTCCACGTTTTGAACTTCTGCATCCAGGACTCGCCGCGCCGCGCACACTCCATCGCTGCGCAGGGTGGCATCAACGCCGCCAAGAACTACCAGAACGACGGCGACTCTGTTTACCGCCTGTTCTACGACACGGTTAAGGGCGGCGACTACCGCGCACGCGAGGCTAACGTTTACCGCCTTGCCGAAGTGAGCGCGAACATCATCGACCAGTGCGTGGCACAGGGCGTTCCCTTTGCGCGCGAATACGGCGGGCTGCTCGCAAACCGCTCTTTCGGCGGCGTGCAGGTGAGCCGCACATTCTACGCAAAAGGCCAGACCGGCCAGCAGCTCCTTCTCGGGGCGTACTCGGCCTTGATGCGCCAGGTTCACGCTGGCACAGTGGAGCTTTTCACCCGCTACGAGATGCAGGACGTGGTGATGATTGACGGCCGCGCACGCGGCATCATCGCCAAAAACCTTGTAACGGGCAAACTCGAGCGTTTCGCAGCCCACGCTGTGGTACTCGCAACCGGCGGCTACGGCAACACATACTTCCTTTCGACCAACGCAATGGGCTGCAACTGCTCCGCAGCAATGGCGGCCTACCGCCACGGCGCATACTTTGCAAACCCATGCTACGTGCAGATACACCCCACCTGCATCCCCGTTCACGGAGACAAGCAGTCCAAGCTCACACTCATGTCCGAGTCCCTGCGCAACGACGGCCGCGTCTGGGTTCCCAAGAAAATCGAGGACGCAAAGAAACTGCAGAAAGGCGAGATTAAGCCCACCGACATCCCCGAGGAAGACCGCGACTACTATCTGGAACGCCGCTACCCCGCATTCGGCAACCTCGTTCCCCGCGATGTGGCTTCGCGTGCGGCAAAGGAGCGTTGCGACGCCGGCTTCGGCGTGAACAACACCGGACTTGCCGTTTACCTCGACTTTTCCGAGGCAATCAGCCGCCTTGGCCTTGATGTCGTTCTCCAACGTTACGGCAACCTCTTCGACATGTACGAGGAGATTACCGACGTTAACCCCGGCGAGTTCGTAAAGGAAATCAACGGCGTGAAATACTACAACCCGATGATGATTTATCCCGCCATCCACTACACAATGGGCGGTCTCTGGGTTGACTATGAGCTGCAGACCAACCTCCCCGGCCTATTCGCAATCGGAGAGTGCAACTTCTCCGAGCACGGTGCGAACCGTCTTGGGGCTTCCGCTCTCATGCAGGGTCTTGCTGACGGGTATTTCGTGCTTCCCTACACCATACAGAACTATCTCAGCGACCAAATCACCGTTGGCCGTTTCGACACCAGCCGCCCGGAATTCGACGCTGCGGAAAAGGCGGTGCAGGACAAGATTGATCACCTGATGAACATCAAGGGCAAAAAGTCGGTTGACGCAATACACAAGGAACTCGGCAAGGTTATGTGGGAGTACGTCGGCATGGCGCGCACCAAGGAGGGGCTTGAAACGGGCCTCAAGAAGATTGCCGAAATCCGCAAGGAGTTCGAGACAAACCTCTTCGTTCCCGGCAAAAAGGAAGGCTTGAACGTGGAGCTTGACAAGGCAATCCGCCTCAACGACTTCATAACAATGGGCTCGCTCATCGCTTATGACGCGCTTCACCGCAACGAAAGCTGCGGCGGACACTTCCGCGAGGAATACCAGACCGAAGAGGGCGAGGCTAAGCGCGACGACCAGAACTACTTCTACGTGGGTTGCTGGCAATATCAGGGCGACGACGCAAAAGCCCCCGAGCTTACCAAGGAACCGCTCAAATACGAAGCTATTGAAGTCAAGACACGTAACTACAAGAGCTAAGAAAAAGCCCGGACTTCTTACTAACAATTAAAAACAAAACTAAAATGGCTAATACAATAAGTTTCAAAATAAGATATTGGAAGCAGGACGGCCCCAAAGACCCGGGACATTTTGACGAGCGTGAGATGCGCGACATCCCAACCGACACCTCGTTCCTCGAGATGCTCGACATTCTCAACGAGCAGCTTGTGGAGGAAGGCAGCGAACCTTTCGTTTTCGACCACGACTGCCGCGAGGGCATCTGCGGCATGTGTTCGCTCTACATCAACGGCACTCCCCACGGAAAGACAGAGACCGGCGCAACAACCTGCCAGCTCTATATGCGCCGCTTCCACGACGGCGAGGTAATCACCGTTGAGCCGTGGCGTTCGGCGGCATTCCCTGTGATAAAGGACTGCATGGTTGACCGCTCCGCATTCGACAAAATCCAGGCTGCCGGCGGATACATCAGCGTGCGTACAGGCGCACCGCACGACGCAAACGCCATACTCATCCCCAAAGAGGCGGCAGACGAGGCCATGGACTGCGCAACCTGCATCGGCTGCGGCGCGTGCGTGGCTGCCTGCAAGAACGGCTCGGCAATGCTCTTCGTATCCTCCAAGGTGAGCCAGTTCGCGCTCCTTCCCCAAGGCCGCGTAGAGGCAAAGAAGCGCGTGAAGGCAATGATTGCAAAGATGGACGAACTCGGTTTCGGAAACTGCACCAACACCCGCGCCTGCGAGGCTGTATGCCCCAAGAACGAGAGCGTGGCAAACATAGCACGCCTGAACCGCGAGTTCATAAAGGCAAAGCTTGCTGATTAAAAAGTAAGTTTCTTAGGAAGAACGCACCACTGTCCTGCAATTATGTGGTGCGTTCTTTTTTATTTCATATCTTTGCAAATGAACAAAATAAAAACGCGAAGATGACAGAGACACAATCCTTGGGGTTTTCGGAGGCGCTCAACGCCTCGACAAAAAAGATATTCCAGTTTTCGGGACGCGCGCGCCGCTCCGAGTATTGGTGGACAATGCTGGTGGTCTATGCCGTGGGCTTGGTTATACCTGTATTGGGCTGGATTGCCGGGCTTATGGCAATACCGCTCACATTCCGCCGTCTGCACGACACAGGCCGCAGCGGCTGGTGGTGGGGAGTTGGCGCAATCATCCAAGGCTCGCTGATTGTCTGCATTCTCTATGAAACGTTTGGTATTATGGTGCTGCAAAACAATATGGACACAACGCCCGAAACGCTCATCGCAAAATACCTTCTTTGGGGGCTGCTTGCCTTGGCATGGAAAGTAATCCTGCTCGTATTCCTGTGCGCGGACAGCGACGCGTATGAGAACGATTACGGGGAGTCCCCGAAATATATTGAGGAAGACCAAGACTGCGCATAAGTCAGGGGCAATTAAATTACACAAAATACAATTTTTCAAATTGTTGCACCGCTGTAGGGGCGTATTCATACGCCCTAAATTGCGTCGATTTGCGATGTTGTGGCGGTATTCGCAAACGCGGTATAAGCGGTAGCGTACAGGGCGTATGCAATACGCCCCTACAATTCGCGCAATACCATAATCGCACATTCTTTTCAAAACGCCCTAAAAACCACATCGGACATAGGAAAAACTACATAGGACGTAGGAAAAATTATGTCTGATGTAATTCAAACTACATCAGACCTTTTTTCACCAGTTGCAAGTCTCTGGAAAACAAAATGTTATACAAAGCAATCTCCGTACGGCTATTGCTTTGAAACTCAAAGTCTTGTGCGATTTTTCGCGATTTTCGCGATTTCGTGAGGAATATGGCTGAGGCGTGGTGTGCAAACACACCTTTTTGAGAATGCGTTTTTCAATGCGCCATTGAAAATTTTGTGCGGAAGGCATTGCACTCCGCTATGAAAAAACTTTTATCTTTGTATGCGGTATAACTTGGCTACTGAAACATGAAGATAATACATACTGCCGACTGGCATATCGGCAACACGTTTTACGGTTACGACCGCTCTGACGAACACCGCCACTTCCTTAACTTCCTTCTTCAGACAATAAGGGAACACGAAGCGGACGCGCTAGTGGTGGCAGGGGACGTGTTTGACAACCCCAACCCGTCGGCGGAGGCGCAGCGCATATACTACGGCTTTCTCAGCCGCGCCGTTGTGGAGAACCCGGGATTGCAGATTGTCGTAATCGCCGGAAACCACGACAGTGCGGCGCGCCTTGAGGCTTCCGCCCCGATACTCGCCCCACAGGGCATACAGGTGCGCGGATGCCTGCACACCGACGACAAGGGCAATCCCAAGCTCGAAGAGCTTATGATACCCTTGCACTCACGCCATGACGCCGATGATGAAGTTGTGTGCCTCGCCGTGCCTTTCCTGCGCCAGCCGGAACTGCCGCGTGAGGGTTCCTTCAGCAAAAGCATGGGGAAGTTCTTCCAGACGCTAATAAGCGAGGCGCGGCACGACTACGGCAAAAAACGGCGCATGATGCTTGCCGCGCATTTCTACGCCACCGGCAGCGAGATAAGCGGCGAGGAACACAGCGAGCGCATCATCATAGGGGGCGAGGAAAACGTTGACGCCTCAAAGTTCTGCGGCGACATGAGCTACGTGGCTCTCGGACATATACACAAGGCGCAGTGCGTGGCGGGATTTGACCACGCCCGCTATTCGGGTTCGGCACTGCCGATGTCGTTTGGCGAAAGGGGCTACAGGCACGGCGTCAATGTGGTGAACATAGGCACGGACGGCACAGTTACCCTAAACCCTGTGGAATACGTTCCCCTAAGAACGCTCGTCACCATTCCGCAAAAGGGGACTGCAACCCCCGAAGAAGCCATTGAAGCGGCGAAGTCGCTGCCCAAGGCCGGAAAGAAAGACGACAGCTCGTCCTGTCCGTATGTCGAAGTGCGTCTTGGGGAAATCCCCGACCCGGCAACGGTGCACTCCATCAAGGAAGCCTTTGAGGGGCGCGCCGCCATGCTTTGCGCAATCCGCAACATGAACATCGCGACAACAGACCGCGAGAGGCTGGAAACGGCAACAGAGGAGCAGCTGCGCCGGCTCGACCCGCTGCTCATGGCAAAAGCCATATACAAAAGCCGCTGCGGCGGCGGGGAAATGCCACAGGCACTTGCGGACAAATTCAACGCCGCCGTGAAAATTGCCAGAGAAAACGAGGAGGACGAATAGTAAGAGCCATGTACATACGCAAGATAATCATAAACAACATAACTTCGCTCAAAGGCGAACACGTAATAGATTTCACCCAAGAGCCATTGCGCTCGGCCGACCTCTTTGCCATAACAGGCGACACGGGAGCCGGAAAGTCAACCATACTCGACTGCATCTGCCTGGCCCTATACAACCGCGCCCCGCGCTTCGCGCTGCGCGAGCGGAATGTGTCGCCGGTTGCCGCGCCCGACAAAGGCACGGCGGCGAAACTCCACAGCTATGACACGCGCAACGTGATGCGCCGTGGGGAGACGGAAGGCTCGTGCGCCGTGGAGTTCATAACCCGCGAGGGGACTTTTGTCGCCACGTGGAGCGTGAGGGTGAAGCGCACCGGGACTTTCGACACCGTTTCGCGCTCGCTTGTGCAGACGGAGCCGAAAAGGAAAACGTATGACCCGCGCGATGTGCAGGACGAGATATTGCGCCTTGTGGGACTTGACTACGAGCAGTTCACACGCACGGTAATCCTCGCCCAAAACAGTTTTGCGAACTTCCTGCGCGCACGCCGCGACGAGAAATCAAAACTGCTGGAAAAAATCACCGGGACGGAAATATACAACAAGATTTCCTCCGTTATATACACTCAGAACCAAAAGGCGGGAGAAGATTTCAGACTAAGACAGGCGGAATACCAGCACTACGAGAAAGAGACCCTTGACGAAACCACACTGAAGGAAACCGGCAACCGCAAAAACCTTGCGGAATCACAACTGAAGCTGCTTGACCAGAAAACAGAATACCTGAAAAAACAGCTTGCATGGTACGACACCTACGAGGAGCTTGAAGCCAAAGCCGCAGCCGCAACCGAAGCCTACAACAAGGCAAACCGCGCAAATGTGGACATGACGCTGAAACGCGAAAAGCTACAGCGTTACGACGACGTGGCAGAAATAAGGGACAAGGTCGTCTCCGCGCAAAGGGACGACATAAAAATAGCCGAAACCCAAAACAGTCTGGAGCGTCTGTCAAAAGAGAAAGACGAAAAGGCACGCGGAAAAGCCGCAGCGTCATCGGCGCTTGACGAGGCAAAAAAGGAGTTTTCAAAATACGACAGCTCACTGCGGCAGCAAGAGCCGCTGTTCAAAAAAGCGCACGAAATACTGCGCGAAATAGAAATATGCGAAAGCACAAGGAATGAAAAAGCCGCAGAACTTGAACAGAAAAGGAAAGAAGTTGCTGAAATAGAAAAGAAAATCGCCGAAAACCTTAAATGCCAGAAAGCATTCGAGGGACAGGCGGAAAACTGCAAAAACGCCATGCAGTCGCTGCAGTCCCACCAGGCCATGTTCGAACAATACGGTTCTGTGCTTGAAAAAATAAGGACATACGGCACACTGCTCTCGGAATCTGAAAACATGAAAAAGCGGCAGAGTGTGATAAACGCCGAACTGGAAACGCTGAAAACCGCGCTCGAGAAGATTGACAGCGAGATAAGCTCGGCCCTTCAGCAAAAGGAATCGCTCGAGCAGGGAAGGACGCAGCTACAGAACAGCGTGCTTGGCGTTGACAACAGTATGCTGCAAGACGATTACAACAAGGCTTTCACCCAAAAGACAAGCCTCCAAGGCGCAAAACGCCTTTGGGAGACGCTCTCCGCCGAATACGAGGACAACGAGCGGAACGAAAGCGCAATCTCGAGCGTGAGCATAACCATAGAGGCACGCAAAAGCCAGCTGCGCGACCTTGAGATGGAAACCACAAAATGCAGGCAGATATACGAGATACACGAAAAGTATTTCAACATGGGACAGGCCGACAACGTGAAAGAACTGCGCCGTAACCTGAAAGAAGGCGAGCCTTGTCCCGTATGCGGCGCAACGCACCACCCGTATCACAGTGAAACCGAACAGCGTCTGAACGAGGTGGTGAGCAACGCCGAACGCTCACGTGATGAAGCCCGCGAAAGATACAACGCCAGCGAGGAAAAGTTCAGCAACATGAAGACCATGCAAAGTTCTGACGCTGAAAAATACCGCAGTCTGTTGAAAAAGCGCGATGAAATAGACGCGAGAATAAAAAAATACCGCAAGGAATGGGAACTGCTGTATGCCCAGCTCGACAAGACCTTTTCCGACAGTTCCGGCAAGGTGGACGCGGCGGCAAGGCGCATTATAATAATACAGTTGCTTGAAAACGCGGAAAAGGCGGCGGAATACACCCGCAAACGTCTTGACGAGTACAACAAATGCCACGCGGAAATAGAGCGTTGCACGCAAAGCATGGAGAAAATCTCAAACACCCTCGCCGAACTTCAGAAAAAACGCTCCGACATGCTTATGAACAAAGGCGTGGACGAGGGCAACCTTGCCACCATTGCCGAAAGCATAAACGGCAATTCCGACAACGCCCACGAAATATACCTTGATTTGGAAAAGTTCCTGACTGTGGCCGACTGGCGGCAGCTTATACGCGAAAATCCAAAACTGCTGCGCGAGCGGATTTCAGAGTTCTACAACAAATGGAACGAATGCCGCGAAAACATAAAGAAAATCGAGGAGAGTAAAGGCGAAACTGAAAACGAAGTGAAAATGCTCAGGCAAAGCCTACAGGCAGCCAGCGAAGCAATCCACGGACTTAACGCCAAAATCGAGGAGATTGACAACATGGTCTCCGCAAACAAAAACAGCATTTACAAGATGTTTGGCGACGAAAGCCCCATTGAGACCGAAGAAAACCTGCACAAGCGCATGGAAGCCGCCCGAAAGGACGTGGAAGAAAAGACAGCTTCCCTTCACGATGCGGAAAAGGCTCTCGGGACTGTGAACGCGCAACACAGGCAGCTGTCAGAGGAACTTCGGAAACTCGAAGAGGAAAAACTGCGCACAAGCACCGAAATAGACACATGGATTTCCGCGTTCAACCAAAACCATTCCTCGGTGCGCTTTAACGAACTTGCGGAAATTTTCAACTCAAGTTACGACTGGAACTCCATGCGCACCGAACTGAAAAAGGTGGAAAACGAGTTTTCCTTGGCCTGCGACAGAATGGAGGCGGCACAAGCGCAACTCAATGCTTGGCAGTCGCGCCCAGAACACCCCGACAGGACATTTGAAACCCGCAGAAGCATTTCCTCCGACATAGAGACGACGCGCCAAAAGCGGGAACAGGTGCAGAAAGAACTGGACGATATAAAAATTGGGCTTTCACGCCACGAGGAAGGGACGAAAAAGATGAGGGAAATGAAGCCCGGGCTTGACGAACTTGAAAAGAACTCACGCGAATGGGCAAAGCTAAACGATTTGATAGGCTCTGCAAACGGAATGGCCTTCAGCCGCGTGGCCCAAAATTCTACTCTAAGGCTTCTTGTGGACCACGCAAATTCCCAACTGGCGTTGTTTTCGCCGCGCTACCGTTTGCGCAAAGCCGAAGACTCACTTGACCTCGAAATAACCGACCGCTACATGAGCGATGAAAGCCGCCCGGTGTCCAGTCTTTCGGGCGGGGAAACTTTTGTGGTTAGCCTTGCGCTTGCGCTCGGCTTGTCATCCCTCTCAAACGGTCGCCTGTCAATCGGCAGCCTGTTTATCGACGAAGGCTTCGGCAACCTTGACAACGAAAGTCTCGACATGGTTATACACGCATTGGGAAGCCTCAACGCCCAAGGGCGCAAAGTCGGGATAATAAGCCATACGCAACAAATCCGCGACAACATATTCCCCCAGATACAGGTTGTGCACAAAAACGCGGCAGACAGCCTTAGCACAATACGAACTGTGTCATTCTAAAAAACTGTAACAATGAAAAAACTGGTTTTCGCCACAAACAACGCTCACAAACTTGAAGAAATACGCGCCATTCTCGGCTCGAAAATAGAAATTCTCAGCTTGGCAGACATCGGCTGCGAAGCCGACATACCCGAAACCGCCGACACGCTCGAGGGCAACGCCCTTATAAAGGCGCGTTACATTTACGACAACTACAAGCTCGACTGCTTCGCCGATGACACGGGACTTGAGGTTGACGCACTCGACGGTCTTCCCGGCGTTCACACCGCGCGCTACGCCTACCCCGACCGCCACGATCCCGAAGCCAATATGGTGAAACTGCTTGACGCTTTAAGAGAAAATAACGACCGCAATGCAAGATTTCGCACAGTTATTGCGTTAATAGAGAAAGGCAAGGAACATCTTTTCGAGGGTGTTGTCGAAGGCGTTATCGCACGCGGGAAAAGCGGGACGGAAGGTTTTGGCTACGACCCGGTGTTTATTCCCGAAGGGCAGCAAAAGACTTTCGCCGAACTCGGGGAGGACATAAAGAACTCTATGAGCCACCGCGCACGAGCCGCGCAGAAACTTGCCGGATACCTTGCCTCGCGCCACGAATGCTGAAGGCGCGTACAGGCACATTAACATAATAACATTACCAGAAATGCGCAAGAAAACATTTCTTATCCTATTAATGCTCGCTGCGGTGTTTGCGGCGCAAGCCGAAAGCCGCTGGACATTCTACGGGGCATACCACAACTCGCTTGCCAACATCCCGGCGTGCGGCAAAGTGTTCTCGCTCTGCGACGGCTCCATATTCTCATACTCACCTTCCGACAGCGAAGCCAAGATTTACGACAAGACCACAGGACTTGGCGACGCCGACATAAAACACATGGCCTACTGCGAGGAACTGGAATGTTTCGTGCTTGTATATTCCAATTCCAATATCGATATCTTTTTCCCCGGGCAGGACAAAATGTCAAACCTCCCTCAGCTTATGAACAGCGCACTTGCCGACAAGACGGTAAACGACATAACCGTTTCGGGCAAAAAAGCCTACATAGCCACAAATTCGGGCGTTTCGGTACTCGACATTTCCCGCCTTGAGTTTTCCAAAACATACGGAATCGGCACTGTCAGCAGTGCAGTCCGTCTGAACGGCAAAATTCTGGCAGCCACTCCCTCGGGAGTAATGCAGGGGAACGAAGCGGAAAATCTTCTTGACCCCTCAAAATGGTCCAAGCTCAACGACCCGGCTTTCACAAAGCTTAGAGTTTTGGGGGACAGGCTTTACGCCCAAGCCCAGCACGTCTTTGAGATAAACCCGTCAACCGGCGTTTTTGTGGCGATAGACAATGTTCCCGCCACGTTTTTCTGCGCCGACAACGCCTCATATATGTTCTTCGGCAATTCCGATGCCGCCTACGCCGTGTCGCCCGATGGAACAAAAACCAAGATATGCGGCAGCAACCCGTTCAAATATCTCTCCTACTCCGACGGCACATATTGGGCAAGCTGCGGCTTCAACGGCATCCAGCCCTACAAGGCCGACGAAACAGGAATGCTCAAAGCAGCGGCAGAAGGCATCACCCTCAACAGCCCGATACGCAACTATTGCGCATTCATGAATGTAAGTCCGTCAAACCGCATTCTCGTGGCGGGCGGCTCGCTCAACTATAACCGGCAGGACTTCGCCGGCACGCTCTACAGTTATCAAAACGGAAAATTCTTCAATTTCGAGGACACCGTTTCGTCTCACACAAATATGCTCTACCGCAACCTTACGGGCGTTGCCGAAGATCCCAATGACCCAGACCGTGTTTTTGCATCTTCCGGCGAAACCGGGCTGTATGAGTTCCGCAACGGCAAGTACGCAAACCATTACGATTACCGCAACAGCCTTTTGCAAACTGTCCTGCCCAACGCCTGGCAGCCTTTCATGTACGTCAGGACAGGCGGCTTGCAGTTTGACAGCGACGGGAACCTGTGGATGCTCAACAGCGAGGTTGACACCGTTTTGAAAATAATGATGCGCGACGGCACATGGCGCAGCATATATATTGACGAGCTGGCAAAATACCCCACGTTCGACCACCTTGTTTTCGACAATGACGGCAGGGCGTGGTTTACGCACCGCCGCACCACGAGCAGCCACAACGCCGGCGTGGCGTGCTTGGACGTGAACGGAACTATCGGCGACACGTCAGACGACACATTCACCTTCCGCTTCCGCTTTACAAACGAGGACGGCACTACCTACACTCCCAACACCGTCGATGCCATTGCCAAGGACAACGACGGGCGCATTTGGGTGGGGACTGTCGAAGGCCCTTTCCTCATCAACGACCCCGAAAACTTCGCAAACAGCAACTTCACGTTCGAGCAGGTGAAAGTTCCGCGCAACGACGGCACGGATTATGCCGACTACCTGCTTACGGGAGTTCCCATCACAGCCATAGCCGTTGACGAGGCAAACCGCAAATGGTTCGGTACCAACGGCGACGGCGTTTACCTTATCAGTGCCGACAACATCGAGACTGTTCACCATTTCACCACTTCAAATTCCCCGCTGGTTAGCGACAAAATCCTTTCGCTCGCCGTAAACAGGGAAACAGGCGAGGTTATGATAGGCACAGACAAGGGACTTATGAGCTACAATGCCGGCAAGGTAAGCACAGGAAAGTCGTTCAAGGACAAAGACCTCAAGATATATCCCAACCCTGTGCGCCCGGATTTCTACGGAGACGTAACCATCGAGGGACTTCCCTTGGGCGCGGAGGTGAAGATAACAACCACGGGGGGGCAGCTTGTGCGCACTGCCAAGACAAGCAACGGTTTCTACAAATGGGACGTTAAGGACAACAGCGGCGCAGGCGTAGGCTCTGGCGTTTACTATGTGTTTGCCGTAACGTCTGACGGCAAACACGGCGCACGCGGCCGCATAGTGGTGGTGCGCTGAAGTCATGGGGCAAATGGCGCGGCACTTCAATGCCATAACGCTGGTGAGATGGTTTTTCGCCGTCTCCCTCGTGTGCTTCCACGCCTGTGTGCTTCTGCGCCACAGTTTCATCACCCCGGTAAAGGGACACGCCATTGTAAGCGTGTTCTTCGTGTTCAGCGGAATGCTGACATACGAAGGGTTTGCCGCCCGCCCCGGGGCGCGGGCTTTCTATTTGCGCAGGCTGCGGAAACTTTTCCCGCCATACGCCCTGGTCGTTGTTGCCTGTGCGCTTGCCTTTGCGGCGTTCTCTGTAATGCCGTGCGCCAGCTACTACACTTCACAAGGCTTCTGGAAATACCTCGCCGCCAACCTCACGTTCCTCAATTTTCTCTCCCCCACCCTTCCCGGAGTGTTTGAAACCCATTCTGTCAATGCGGTCAACTCATCGCTTTGGACAATGAAAGTGGAGGTGATGTTCTACGCCGCCGCCCCCGCAATCGCGTGGCTTTCACGCCGTTTCCGACCGCTGTGGGTTATAGCGGCGTTGTACGTGCTTTCGGTTGCCTATGCCGAATTTTTCACCCACCTATACCACGCTTCGGGGGTGGAGAAATATGACGTGCTCCGCCGCCAGTTGCCGGGGCAGATGATGTATTTCGCCGCAGGAATGGCGGCGGTGCACCTAAGGGCGGCGTTGCTGCGCCACAAGGCGGCAGCCTTGCCCGCTGGTCTTGCGGTGTGGGGGCTGTGTTCCGCCTTTTCGCAACTGCGCCCCATAGAGCCGCTCGCCATTGCGTGCGCCATAACCGTTGTGGCGTATGGCAGCCGACGGCTTTCCGCGCTGTCGGCTTCCGTACCCAACCTCACATACGAGGTGTTCCTGCTGCACTTCCCCATACTGCAAACCTTTGTCGAGCTGAAAGTGTTTGAAAGGCTCGGCTTCGCAACTGCACTGATTTCGGCGTTTGCAGTGATAATACTGCTGTCGTATGCAATAAACCGAACCATAAACCGCAAAAAGGCAAACTTGCCGACACAAAAATAACCTCCTGATTACCAAAATCTTATCAGATTTATAGTATTCTTTGTTAGGGGTTGTTTTTCAAATACTTGCAAAGAATGAAAAAAGGTCTGATGTAGTTTGGATTATATCAGACATAATTTTTCCTACGTCCTATGTAGTTTTTCCCATATCCCATGTAGTTTCCGGGGTGTTTGGGAAAGGATGGGCGATTGTGATTTTGCAATAATTGTAGGGGCGCATTGCATACGCCCTGCAAGCTACCGCCAAAACCGCAACGCGAACCGCTGCCATAACATTGCCAAATCGCGCAATTCAGGGCGTATGCAATACGCCCCTACGGAGGTGCAATTCATTGATTAATCGCATATGTGCATTTGTATGGCTGTGCAATCTATTTATTGCTTGATTATTGCGTGTTTGTGCGGCGGTGCAAATTGTTGTTTATTTGCGTGCGGAATATTCATCGGGGGCTGTTTTATACGGCTTGGGACATTGGACAAAAATCCCGCAAAACCAAAAAAATCGGGTTGCAGCATTGCAGCATTGAATAAATGTGTAACTTTGTGAAAAATATAGACTGCCATGTTCTTGGGTGTGCCGCTATCGTCATTGTCCCGCGCTCTTGCCGAAAGATACGGGTATCGCGCAATACTTATGTACCGCAACCCATACGTATGCTTTTGGCACAGTGTGAGCGCGGTGTATGCCGACACCATGGCAAACCGCCTGTGCAATGCAATGCTCATGGCGGGCGTGGGGCGCGGGGAGAGAATCATCGTGCTTTCGGAGAATATGCCCGAGTGCATCTACGTGAGCCTGGCGGCCTACAAGGCGGGCATTGTGGTCGTGCCTGTGTTCCCCGGCACGTGTACGGCGAGGCTTGAGGCAATAGCCCGCATCACCGGTGCGCGCCTCGTGTTCGCCGGAGGCGCGGAGCAATACGCCATGGCGGCGGGGCTTTACGCCAAATGCCCCACCGTGAGGCGGGTTGTGGTTTTCGACCCCGAAGTGGCGATACGCAGAAACGACAAGACCACGCGCCACATCGCGGAGTTTGTTAAAAACGCGCCCGGGCGCATTAGGCAAAACCTCGCGCAGCCATGCGCGGACGATGCCGCCGACATCATTTTCACCAGCGGCACAATGGGCGAGCCGAAAGGGGTTGTGATAACCCACGGAATGTATTCCGCCGCATTCATGGAGAACGCCGGGCGCATAGAGGTTGGCGAGGGCTGGAAAGTGCTCGAATACCTGCCCTACAACCACATATTCGAAAGGGCGTGGGCTTTGTTCTGCCTGCAATGCGGGGCGGTGCTTGTGGTGAACCAGCGGGCGAGCCACCTGCAGCGTGCGCTTAGGGAGATACGCCCCGAAGCAATGTGCTGCGTGCCGCATTTCTGGGAGAAGCTGCGCCAGACGGTGTATGCGCACATCGGCTCGCAGCCCGCGAATGTCAGGGAAACGTGGGAAAAGTGCCTTGAAACAGGACGGCGGCGCAACGTCGGTTACGTTTGCCGCCGCAAGCCTGTTCCCGAAGATTTGGAGCGCGAATACGCCGAATGCGACAAAACCGCCCTTTCAATGGTGCGCCGCGAGGCGGGACTTGAAAACGCCCGCGTGATGCCCACCGCAGGGGCTGTGGTGGCAAAGGACATAGAGGAGTTTGCACGCGCCTGTGCGTTGCCGATGCTCGTGGGATACGGGCTTACCGAGACCACCGCCACCGTGAGCTGCGACGACTTTTCGCAAAGCATAACCCCGGGTTCCGTGGGCAGGACGATAGGCGGACTGGAAGTGAAGATCGGCGAAGGAGATGAGATACTTTTGCGCGGCAATACCGTGGCGCACGGATATTTCAACAACCCCGCCGCCACAGCCGAAGCCTTTGGCGGCGGATGGTTCCACACGGGGGATGCGGGACGCATTGAAAACGGCGAACTGTTCATCACCGGCAGGATAAAGCAACTGATGAAAACCTCGAACGGCAAATACATCGCCCCGGAACAGATAGAGGCGGCGATGAACGCCGACCCGATGATTGCCCAAACCGTGGTGGTTGCCGAAGGGCGCAAGTTCGTCGGGGCTTTGATAGTGCCGGAACACCCGGCGGGCGGCGGCGCGGAAAACCCGGCGGAAAGCCGGCGCACGATATGGGGACGCATAGAAAGAATACAGGAATGCTTCCCGCCGTTCTGCCGCATAAGGCGGTTCATGCTCATCGCCGGGCCGCTGACGGTGGAAAACGGATGCCTCACGCCAACCCTGAAAATACGCAGGAACGCCGTGGAGCGGAAATACGCCGAAGAGATAGAGACAATTTACGACAACAAGAAGTATAGAATATATGATAACCTCTGAACAGCTGAAAGAGATACAAAACCGCGCCGCAGAACTCGGACGCTATCTTGACATCGACAGAAAGAAGATAGAACTCGAGGAGGCGCAACTGCACACGCAAGCCCCGGATTTCTGGGAAGACCCCAAGAAGGCCGAACAACAGATGAAAACCGTCAAGGAGCTGGAACGCTGGGTGAACGGCTACAAGGAAGTTTGCACCGACGTTGAGGAACTTGCGCTTGCCGTGGACTTCCACAAGGAAGGAATGGTGGAGGAAGAGGAAGTTGACTCCGCCCATGCCAAGGCAGTGGAGAAAATCGAGGCTCTTGAACTGAAGAATATGCTGCGCCGCGAGGAGGACCAGATGTCGTGCGTGCTCAAGATCAACTCCGGCGCAGGCGGCACCGAGAGTCAGGACTGGGCCTCCATGCTCATGCGAATGTACATGAGGTATGGCGAAGCCCACGGCTACAAAGTAACGGTGAGCAACTTGCAGGACGGCGAGGAAGCCGGCATCAAGACCGTCACAATGGAAATGGAGGGCGATTACGCATACGGCTACCTGAAAAGCGAGAACGGTGTGCACCGCCTTGTGCGCGTCTCGCCCTACAACGCGCAGGGGAAGCGCATGACCTCGTTTGCAAGCGTGTTCGTAACGCCGCTTGTTGACGACACCATAGAGGTTTACGTTGACCCCTCAAAGGTTAGCTGGGACCTTTTCCGCAGCGGCGGCGCGGGCGGACAGAACGTGAACAAGGTGGAGACAGGCGTGCGGCTGCGCTACCAGTATGTTGACCCCGACACAGGCGAAGAGGAGGAAATCCTCATCGAGAACACCGAGAGCCGCAAGCAGCTCGAAAACCGCGAGAACGCCATGCGCCTGCTGCGCTCGCAGCTCTACGACCGCGCATTGCAGAAGCGCAAGGCCGAACAGGCGAAGATAGAGGCGGGGAAAAAGAAGATTGAATGGGGAAGTCAGATACGTTCCTACGTGTTTGACGACCGCCGCGTGAAGGACCACCGCACGGGCTATCAGACAAGCGACGTGGGCGGCGTGATGGACGGAAACATCGACGGCTTCATCAAAGCCTACCTTATGGAGTTCGCCGACTCGCAGGACATTGTTTAGAACAAATCCAAACCCAAAATAAATATGCCATGAGTGAACAAAGAAGAAGCAAGGCCAACGAACGGCGCAAAAAGCAGAACCGCCAGGCCGGAAGAATTGTAAACGGAATTTTCATCGCCCTTGTGGTTCTGATGGTGGTGTGCATAGTGTGCGCCGCGCTGCTTTCGGACTGACAGGAACGTAAAGCGGGAAATTCGCAAAAAGGTATTGGCAATGCCATTGGAGATAGAACACAAGTTCCTCGTCCGCGGGGAATACAAGAATCTCGCGTCCTCGTCAACCCGCATTGTGCAGGGCTACATCTGCAGCGACAGGGGCAGGACGGTGCGCGTGCGCATCCGCGGCAGCAAAGGTTATCTCACCATAAAAGGCCCCTCGCTCGACGGCGGGCTTTCGCGCTATGAGTTCGAGAAAGAGATAACCCTTGACGAGGCAAGGCGGCTCATGTCGCTCTGCGAGCCGGGAATAATCGACAAACGCCGCTATCTTGTGCCGTTCATGGGACACGTGTTCGAGGTGGACGAGTTTTACGGCGACAACGAGGGGCTGACAATGGCGGAAGTGGAGCTTGCGTCAACAGACGAGAGTTTTGAGAAGCCCGCGTTCATAGCCCGCGAAGTTACCGGCGACAGAAGGTTCTACAACTCCTCGCTGCGCATCCACCCTTTCATGGAATGGAAAGACTCCCTGCCCGAGTACAAGCGTTAAAAGGCAAAGCATAATCCGGGCATCCGTGGCAGGTCTCCCAAGGCTTGCCAAGGGTTGTTCTGCCCTTGATTGCGCGTGGGCGGTGGCATTCAGGGAGAATGCAATACACCACACAAAGACGCGACGCACAATCACCCAAGGAATTGCGCCGCCGTAGGGGTGTATTGCATACGCCATGAAATGCGCCGGCTTGCAATGTTTTGGCGGTGTTTGCCAATGCGGTTCACGCGGTGGTGTACAGGGCGTATTGCATACGCCCCTACATATATACCGTGTGCAATCAATAAACAACATACATCGTTCATATAATTCCCAAAAAACAAATACCGACAGCCTTTCCCCAACACCCCGAATACTACATCGGACGTGGGAAAAACCATGTCCTATGTAGGAAAAATTATGTCTGATATAATTAAAACTACATCAGACCTTTTTTCGCCGTTTGCAAACAACTGAAAAGCAACTCATTATGTTGAGCATATTTTATATGTTTATTCCTTTTGAAACCAACTCCTTATGCATCAGGCATTGCTTGTTGACTGCAAAGCAAGGTTAAATGTGTTAAAATCCGCAGGGGGGGGTAATAATATGTACTTTTGCATTGTATTACATCAAAAAAGCGATAAAATATCATGGATAATCGTTGTAAATTGTTTTTTGTATGTTTTCTGCTGGGCGCGGTCTCGAATATCAACGCCCAAGAACAAACGCCCAATGACTCGCTGTCGATTGACAAGATGCTGCACGGGCTTCCCGAGGTCATGGTCAAGGGCGTGCGCCCCATAGTCAAGGCGGAGCGGGGCAAGCTCTCCTACAATATGCCGCTGCTTATGAAGCAACTGCCCGCCGACAACGCATACGAAGCCCTGACGCGCATACCCGGCGTGAGCGACGCCGACGGCAGCATGAAGTTCTCCGGCAACGCGGTAACGCTCATAATAAACGGACAGCCCACAACGCTCACGCAGGAGCAGGTGGCGGAACGCCTGAAGGCGATGCCGTCGGCGCAGCTTGCAAAGGCGGAGGTGATGCTTGCGGCCCCGCCGCAGCTCCATGTGCGCGGCGGGGCGATAAACATTGTAACGAAAGACTATGCCGGCACTAACCAACTGTCGGGACAGATAAGGGGCGGCCTGCGTCAGAGCAAATACTCAAAAGGCTTCGGCGAAGGTTTTCTTGCCCTGCAAAGGGGGAAGTTCGGACTGGACGCGCAATACTCGTTCGCCGACGGCAATTCATACGGCAAGCTCTCGCACAAGGCCAGACACCCGCTGGGGAATGAGCGTGCCTATTATTACGACAAGGAGTTGCAGAAAGACTTCGGCATATCCCACGACTACCGCCTCGGCATGAACTACGCCTTCGCGAAGAACCACCGCCTTGAAGCCGCATACACCGGCAAATGGGACAAAGGCTGCGCAAGCCACCGCACAACAGGCTCAAGCATTGGCGGCACGCATACCGACAGCCACGTATATCTGCACAACGTCGATTTGAACTACTCCCTGCCTTTCGGGCTTAACATAAGCGGTTCGTACACCCACTACCGCACGCCGCAGAGCCAGAGGCTCGACAACACGATGCACTCCGGCGGAAGCGATTCGGAAACGGAGCGCAACCTAAGCACCGCCAGCCGGCAGACAATAAACAAGTGGATGTTCACCGCCGACCAGACACATTCCCTGCCGCACGGCTGGGGACTGTCGTATGGTGTCAAGGGGCAGTTCACCGACAACACCAGCTTCCAGACCACGCTTGACAAGGCGGGCAACGTGTTGCCGGACGCTTCGAGCAGTGTTGACATTTTCGAGCGCATCTGGAACTTTTACGGAGGGTTCAGCAAGCAGATTACAAAAGCCGTAAGCCTCGAGGCATCCGTTGCCGCCGAACAATATCATTCGTCCCTGTGGGACAAGTGGCGCATATACCCCTCGCTAAACGCCCTGTGGAACGTAAACGATGACCATGTGCTAAGCCTGTCGTTCAGCTCGGACTCAAAGTTCCCGAGCTACTGGTCAACAATGAGCAGCGTTTTCTATTCTTCCGCCTACAGCGAGATTTGGGGCAACCCGAATTTGAAGCCATATTCCAGCTACGACATAAACCTTATGTGGCAGATAAAGCGGCGTTACACACTGTCGGCTTTCGCCCAGTTAATGCCCGACTATTCCGTGCAACTGCCATACCAGACAACCGACCGCATGGCGGTGATAATGAAGGAGACGAATTTCAACTACGTAAACATTTACGGACTTCAGGCATCCGCCATATTCAGGGCGGGAAAGTGGCTTAACGGCAACGTATTTGCCACTGGAATGTACAGGCACGACAAGAGCCGGCACTTCTTCGATTTGCCGTTCGACCGCAAGAGGCTCACCGCCATGTTCGGCGGCACAGCGTCAGCAAGGCTTCTGCGCAAGCAGGACCTGCGCCTTATCCTGAACCCGTTCTTCCAGACCAAAGCCATACAGGGAGTGTATGACATCAGTCCTATATTCCTGATGAACGCGAAGCTGCAATGGACATCGGCCGACGGAAAGTGGGGAGTGCGCATAAGCGGCAGCAACATCTTCAACAACAAAATCGACACGCGCTCCGTGCAGGGAAACCAGAACTACCGCATGAGAATTGCCAACGGGGCGACAGGCGAATTTTCCGTTGTCTATAAATTCGGCGGCTACAAGGAGAAGAAAGTAAAAGCCGTTGACACGTCCCGCATGGGGCATTAAACGCCACCCTATAAGGTAACGTCAAGGGCGCGGAACGCACTTTGAAACAGAAACTTCGTTTGTCTTGCGCGGAAAAAGTGGCAATATTGCCAAAAAATCCGCGCAAGACAAATGCGGTTCAAGCGTTGGTGAAAACGGCGGCGCACAAGACATACGTAATACACCAACAATTTTACAATATACAGTCAACCAACAATTTGCACCGCCGTAGGGGCGTATTGCATACGCCCTGAATTGCGCGATTTGGCAATGTCATGGCGGCGGTTTGCGATGTTTGTAGTTGCAGGTCAAGCGGTGGTAAAAGCGATGGAGTAAGGGCGTATGCAATACGCCCCTACAAATGGCGCAAAACCATAATCGCCTGCCTTTTCCCAAACACTCCAAGAACTACATTTGATGTGAGAAAAACTATGTCCTATGTAGAAAAAATTATGTCTGATGTAGTTCAAACTACATCAGACATAATTTTACCGCTTGCAAGGCTTTGAAAGCCAAAAACTTACAAAAATCTTCTAAAAAGAGGCTTCCCTTTGAAAATCAGGAGGTTGCGAGAACCGCACACGCACCGGGCATACGCAAAACCGCAAGCCCGCTTTCGCGGAGGCTTGGTAGGCTATGGCGCACAGCCTATTTTCTTACCGCTTTATCTTTTCGCTTATTTCAAGCATCCGCCTTATTGGCCTTGCCGCCTTTTGGGCTATCTCGGGGCTTACGTCTATTGACGGCCATTCGTATTTCAGGCAGTTGTACAGCTTCTCCATTGTGTTGAGGCGCATATAGGCGCATTCGTTGCACGCGCAGGTGCTGTCGTCGGGCGGAACGGGGATGAACTTCTTGTCGGGGCACGACTTTTGCATCTCGTGCAGTATGCCGCTTTCCGTCGCCACGAGAAACTCCTTTACACCGCTGCTTTTTGCGTGCTTCAGCAGCGCGGCGGTTGAGCCAACATAGTCGGCAAGTTTCAGCACCGCCCCCTTGCATTCGGGGTGGGCGAGGATTTCCGCGTTGGGGTGTTGCGATTTCAGCGCCACGATTTTCTCAACCGAAAAACGCTCGTGTACATCGCACGCGCCGTTCCACAAAAGCATATTGCGCCCGGTTATGGAGTTGATGTAGTTGCCGAGATTGTAGTCAGGACCGAAAATAAGCTTTGCGTCCTTGGGAAAACTCTCAACTATCTCCTTGGCGTTGCCCGACGTAACCACCACGTCGGTAAGGGCCTTCACCGCTGCGGAGGTGTTTACATACGAAAGCACCTGATAGCCCGGATGCGCCTTCACAAACTCGGCGAACTTGTCGGCGGGGCAGCTTTCGGCGAGCGAGCAGTGGGAATTGAGGTCGGGCAGAAGAACCGTCTTGTCGGGACACAGAATCTTGTTGGTCTCGGCCATGAAGTTCACGCCGCACATCACGATAATCTTTGCATCGGTCTTTGCGGCTTTCTGCGCAAGAGCCAGACTGTCGCCCACGAAATCGGCAACGTCCTGAATAGCCCCTGTTGTATAGAAGTGCGCCAGCACAACGGCGTTCTTCTCCTTGCACATTCTCCTTATCTCTTTGGCGAGGTCTGTTCCTGCGGGAACCGGCTCGTCGGCATATCCCTTCTCAATCCAGCTTTGTTTTGTCATATAACTTCTGTGGTATGTTTGTGCAAACTTATATTTGGTGCAATATTACTCATTATTTTCCAATCCAATGGAGTTTGCCACGCCGAATATTCGCCCGAAATTCCGCGCAACCGCACTTTCAAGGTTCTCTCCGCGCAATGCCGAGAAACTGCTGTACGTTTCGCGCAATGAAGTTGGCATTGCCGTGTCGGTTTCAAGGAAAATCCTGTCGGCAGGACAGGCAGCCACACTGTCCGGGTTGGCTTTCGCCCCGAACGAAACCGAAAACCCGGCGTTGAGCAACTGCGACATGGCGGCGGGCTTGCCGCGAAAACCGTGGACAATCCACATACCCTCTCGGGGCATAAGTCTTGAGTATTGCAGCAGCAGGTCTGCCGCGTGCACACAGTGTATGAGCATGGGCATTCCCTCTTTGCGTGATATTGCGGCAAGTTCCGAAAAAGCCTGTTTTTGCTGTTCAACGGAATGGTTTGACGTGCGGTCGAAGCCACACTCGCCTATGGCGGCAATTCTCCCCGCTTGGGACAAAAGACCAATGCGCCGGATTTCATCATGCAGGTTTGAGGGGATATTGCAAGGGTGTATCCCCACGGAATAAACAATGCCGTTGCAGGCAGCCGGCACAGGGTCGCAACCGTTCGCGTCAACCACCGACAGAGCGGCGTTTGCGTTGGGCGCATGGGTATGAACGTCGATGTAAAAATGGACTTCGCTTTTCATGGCACAGGGTCGTAGCCGCTTCCTCCCAAAGGGTGGCAGCGCAATATACGTCTTATGGCAAGCCACAAGCCTTTTATCGGACCGTGCTTTTGCAACGCCTCAACGGCATATTGCGAACAGGTGGGCGTGAAACGGCACGAAGGGGGTGTGAGTGGGGATATGATTTTTTGGTAAAGGCGCACTGGAATAATAAGAACCGTTACAAGGACTGTGCGCACGATTTCAGCTGCTTTCATGACCAACGGCTTTTCAGTCGGAAGCGGCTTCGGTGTTTTGGGGAAGGCTTTCCGCCATACGGTGGAGCAGGTTCTTTATCTTGCGCTCCACAAGCGCGGAGCCCTGCGGCTCGTCCGACAGCCAGATGAAAGCCACGTTCAGCGAACGCCGCTCCCCGGCGGCGTTAAGCGAGTTCACCGCCTCGGTTATTATGGACTTGTTGGTGCGGTAAGCCTCGCGCATCTGGCGTTTTGCGCGGTTGCGGTCAACGGCATGGTGAAAATGCCGCTTGCTGACGCTCATCAGCACCTTTACGTCAGAGGCGTCGAAAGCGGCAAGCCGGCAAACGGCGCGTATGGGGTATGCGGCGAAACTCTTGCTCCCGGGGGTGAAAAGTTCGTCGATTTCGCGCTTCAGCGTAAGCCGCTCATGCTTGCGGAAAGTGTTTCGCGTTGCAACCATTTGTGCAAAATTAGCGAAAACACGCGTAACGCTTGCAAGCAGCCCGCAAAAGTTGGCAGTTAATGCGGAATTTTTTATTTTTGCAATTTACGAACAGACTACGCATATTATAATTATGAAAATAAAAGTGATTAACCGTTCCCGCCATGAGCTTCCGCAATACGAAACACCGCAAAGCGCAGGACTTGACCTCCGCGCCAACGTTGACGCGCCTGTGGTGCTGAAGCCTTTGGAGCGCAAGCTCGTGCCTACGGGACTTTTCATCGAACTTCCCGCCGGCTATGAGGCGCAGATACGCCCTCGTTCGGGATTGGCGTTGAAGCACGGCATAAGTCTGCTAAACACCCCGGGGACAATCGACGCGGACTATCGCGGGGAGATTGGCGTGATAATGGTGAACCTTTCAAATGAGGAGTTTACTATGAACGACGGCGACAGGATAGCCCAAATGGTGGTGTCGCGGCACGAGCAGGTGGAATGGCTGCCTGTGGAAACCCTTGCCGACAGCGAACGCGGCGAAGGCGGATTCGGGCATACCGGGAAAAAGTAACGGCAATCAGCTAAGGCAATGGCAAGACGCTGGTCGGGCAAATACGCATTGTTGAAAGTTTTGGTGGCGATAACGGTTGTGGCTGTTGTCGCCCCACAGGTTTACGCCCAAAAAAGCCGTGGCAAGAAAAGCGCGGCAGCAAAGGAGACCGTGGCGGACTATGAACGGCAGCGCAGGTTCAACGAGTTTTTCCTTGAGTCGGTGGTGCAGAAGCAGAAAGGCGACTACGCCGCCTCGTTCGACCTTTTGCGCCACGCCTTGGAGATAAACCCCAATGCGCCGGAAGCCCTTTCGGCAATGGGGCTTATGCTTGAGGCAACAGGCGGCGTTGACTCGCTGAACGATGCAGGCACTTACATAAAGAAAGCCGTGGAATTGGAACCCGACAACTATTATTTCCAGCAGCAGCTCGCGGAGTACTACGACAGTCGCGGAATGAGCGAGGAGGCGGTGGAACGGTATGAGATAATGTCGCGGCGTTTTCCCGAACACGATGAACTGCTTTACAGTCTTGCCGAAATATACAGCAACCAGAAAAACTGGGACGCCCTCATAAAGACCCTCTCGCGATTGGAAGTGCAGGAGGGCAAGAGCGACGAGATAACGCTGCGTAAGATAATAGCCTTTTCCTCGGCGGGGATGAATGATTCTTCGCTCGTATTGGTAAACTCGCTTATAGCCTCCGACCCTTCGAACAACACTTACCGCGTGATTCGCGGCGGAGCTTATGGCGACATGAAGGAGTATGAAAAGGAAATGGCGGAATACAAGGCGGTTCTTGCCTCCGACCCTTCAAACGAAATGGCAAACCGCGCAATAATGAACAGGAAACTGGAACAAAACGACATTCCCGCATACCTCGAAGCCGCCAATTCCATCGCCCTTAACGAAAAAATGAGCGTGAAGGCACGCATCGGGGCATTGAACTCCATGATAATGAGCGGATGTCGCGGCACTGTGGACAGCACTGCCGCACTTCCCGCCTGCCGCCGCATTTTTGCGAAAGACGATTGCGACCCCGCGTTTCTCGACATCTACCAAGGCTACCTCTCCCTGCTGAAAGCCCCCACCGACAGTATGGCCCCAGTTTGGCGCAGACTGTTGACAGCAAAGCCGGAATACTCACAAATAAGAATAAAACTGTTGCAATATTGCATAACCAAAAACCTTGAGGACGAAACGGCGAAACTCTGCGAGGACGGAATACAGTACGAGCCGGAAAACCTTGTGTATTATTTCTATGGCGGACTGGCGCAATTCAGCCTCAAACAAAAGGAGCGTTCGGCGGAAACCCTTAAAAAAGGCACGGCACTTATCAGCGGCAGCACAAACACGGGGCTTGCCTCCGACCTTTACGCCCTGCTCGGGGATGTGTATCACGAATTGGGCAAGGACACACTGTGCTTTCAGGCCTACGACTCGGCCCTTGTTTACAAGGATGACAACATAAATGCCCTGAACAATTACGCCTATTTCCTTTCGCTGAAAAAGCGCGACCTTGAAAAAGCGGCGGCCATGAGCCTCAAGACAATCAAGGCGCAGCCCAAGAGTGCGACATATCTCGACACTTACGCATGGGTACTGTTTGAGCAGGGGCGTTATGCCGAAGCCGCAACTTTCATAGAAGAAGCCCTGAAAAACATTTCGTCGGAAAAGGGGAACGCTTCGATTTACGAACACGCGGGAGACATCTATGCCATGCAAGGCAGAACCGATGAGGCTCTCGCCATGTGGCGCAAGGCAAAGAGCGCGGGAGGAGACTCGAAAACGCTTAACAGAAAGATAAAACTCAGGAAATATATAGCAAACTGACATCGCAATGAAAACGAAAAGAATATTGAAACAGATAATGCTTGCCGGCGCAATGGCATTGACCGTTACACTGTTCGGCGCATGCAGTTCGTCAAAAAACGCAACCAAGACAGCCTCGGCTGGCAAGGCTTCCACCGCAGAAGCTTATGCGAAGAAAGTAACAGACAACTTTCAAACTGCGCAACACATAACCGCAAAGGCGAGCGTGGAGCTGAAAAGCGGGACAAAAAGTTTCACGCTTGGCGGAAGCCTGAAGATGAAGCGCGACGATGTAATACAGCTTTCCATGTCGTTTCTCGGAATGGAAGTGGCGCGGTTGGAATTCACGCCCGACCATGTGCTGCTTGTTGACCGTTTCAACAAACAGTATGTGCAGGCAACTTATTCTGATGCAAGTTTCCTGAAAAGCGCGAGCCTTGACTTCTATGTGTTGCAGTCTTTGTTCTGGAACGAGATTTTCATACCCGGCACACGCGATGTGAAATCCTCGCTGAAAGACTTTACTGTAGCATCGAGCGGCGACCACACTTTGTTGAGCCTCACCTCATCGCCCAAACTTGATTATGAGTTTCTGACGCAAACCGCGAGCGCACTGCTCGACCGCGTAACGGTAAACCCGAAAGACATCACCGCAAAGGAAAGCCTTGTTTGCAAGTATGGAAGCTTTGTCAATTTTGACGGGAAGCAGTTCCCCACTCAGATAAGCCTTGAAGCCAAGGGTGGGAAGCACGACATAAACATGACGATAGACTTGAGCCGATTGTCTGACAACGCTAAATGGGAAACCCGCACAAAAGTGCCCTCAAGCTACAAGCAGCGTACGATAGACGAAGTAATGAGAAAACTCTCCACGATACAATGAACTGCCGCCGCATAATTCCTTTCCTCGCCGTGCTGTGCTTGGCATTTTCCGATGTCTGCGCACAGAGCAACAAGGAAATAAACAAATTGAAGTCGCAGCGTGCCACACTCCAGAAAAAGATAACACAGAACGAGGGAATGCTGAAATCCTTGAAGAAGGACGTGCGCTCGCAGTTGAGCAACCTGAAAGTTCTCAATGGGCAGATAAGCACCCAAAAAAAGTATATCGACGCTATTTCGGCAGATGTAAACGCACTTGACGGCAAGATTTCCATTCTGAAAACCCAGCTCGACACACTGATATCAGAACTGGAGCTTCGCAAGAAGCATTACCGCCGCGCCATGCTATACCTCTACCGCAACAGGAACACACAAAACAAACTCATGTTCATATTCTCCGCCGACAACTTTACGCAAATGCTGCACCGTTTAAGGTACGTCAGGGAATATGCCAGATACCAGCGCGTACAGGGGGAGCTTGTAAAAAGGAAGCAAGACCAAGTTGACGCCAAACACACAGAGGTGGTGAAAGCACGCGATAAAAAGAATGCACTTTTGGACGAAGGCATTACAGAACAAAACAAACTTGAGGGCCAGCACGCCGAACGCACAAAGATTGTCAACGGCTTGCAGAAAAAGCAACGCCAGGTGCAAAGCGCCATAAAAGCGGACAAGAAACGCTATTCCTCGCTCAACTCAAAAATAGATGCATTAATCCAGCAACAGATACTTGCGGAAAAGAAGCGGCGTGAAGAGGCGCGTAAGCGCGAGCTGGAACGGCAAAAGAAAATCGCCGAGCAGAAAGCCCGCGAAGAGGCGCACCGCAAGCAGCTCTCGGCACAAGGCGGAAAAAACAGCAAAAGCGGCAGACAGGACACCCAAAACCGCGAGAAGGAAAAGTCCGCCTCCGCACGCACTACCAAACAAAGCGTGGAGGACATGAAAGTTTTCAAAATGGAAGAGGCCGACCGCGCACTCTCTAATGATTTCGCGGCAAACAAGGGAAGGCTGCCCATGCCTATTTCGGGCGGATATATGATTACGCAGCACTACGGAGTTCACAATGTTGACGGGCTCTCGGGCGTGCAGCTTGACAACAAGGGCATAAACATAACCGGCAGGGCGGGAGCGCAGGCACGCGCCATTTTCAACGGCGAAGTGTCGGCGGTGTTCTCGCTTGGCGGATACTCAAACGTTCTGGTGCGCCACGGCAGCTACATTTCCGTATATTGCAACCTGTCCTCCGTTTCGGTGAGCAAGGGGCAGAAAGTGCGCACAAAGCAGACTTTGGGCGGTGTGGCACGCGACGCATCGGGAAACTGCACCCTGCATTTCCAGCTCCGCCGCGAGACCTCGAAACTCAACCCGGAAGCATGGCTCGCAAAATAAAAGCACATAAGTAATGTACGACATACAGCAGATAAGAAAAGATTTCCCGATACTGTCGCGCACGGTTTACGGCAAACCGCTCGTATATCTTGACAACAGTGCAACAACACAAAAGCCGCGTGCGGTGGTTGATGCCATTGCGAACGAGTATTACTCGGAAAACGCCAACGTGCATCGCGGGGTGCATTTCCTTTCGCAGCAGGCAACCGAACTTCATGAGGCCGCACGTGCAAAAGTCGCCGGTTTCCTTAACGCTTCATCGCCGGCAGAGATTGTCTTCACACGCGGGGCAACCGAAGGGCTGAACCTCGTGGCTTCGTCGTTTGGCGAGGCTTTCCTGAAAGAGGGCGATGAGGTTATAGTCTCGGCAATGGAGCATCATTCCAACATTGTGCCTTGGCAGTTGCTCGAAATGCGAAGGGGAATAAAGGTAAAGGTTATTCCTATCACGGAGGACGGCGAGTTGCGCATGGACGAATACGAAAGAATGTTCAACGCACGCACAAAAGCGGTTTCCGTAACCCATGTGTCGAACGTTCTCGGGACGGTCAACCCCGTCAAGGAGATTACCGCCATTGCCCACGCGCAGAATGTGCCGGTGCTGATAGACGGAGCGCAGAGCGTGCCACATACAAAGGTCGATGTGCAGGATATTGGCTGCGACTTCTATGCTTTCAGCGGACACAAGGTTTACGGGCCTACGGGCATCGGCGCGCTTTACGGCAAAGCCGAATGGCTTGAAAAGCTTCCTCCCTATCAGGGTGGCGGCGAGATGATAAAGAACGTGCATTTCGGACATACCGAATTTGAGGATGCCCCATTGAAGTTCGAGGCCGGCACTCCCGATTATGTTGGAAGCCACTCTCTCGCCACGGCAATTGATTACGTGGAAAAGCTCGGCATAGGCAACATAGCGGCACACGAACACGAACTGCTTGAATACGCCACCGGGTGTCTTGACACCATTCCAGGAATGCGCATCTTTGGCAGGGCGCAACGCAAATCGGCTGTCCTTTCGTTTGTGGTGGGAAACATCCACCCGCTTGACCTCGGAACGCTTCTTGACAGGCTCGGCATAGCCATACGTACAGGGCATCACTGCGCCCAGCCGCTTGTGGAAAGTCTGGGCGTGCAGAGCGTGGCACGTGCCTCGTTTGGTCTCTACAACACAAAAGAGGAAGTTGACGCTCTCGCCGACGGCATTGAAAGAGTGATGAAAATGTTTTGAACAAAATAATTTTCGCGCATATTCCTGCGCGGATAAAAATATACAGAAATGCTTCTTACAACAACACCCGCCGTTGAAGGCAGACCGGTAAAGACCTATTATGGGGTTGTAACCGGAGAGACGATAATCGGCGCAAACTTTGTGCGCGACTTTTTTGCGGGCATACGCGACATTGTGGGCGGACGTTCCAAAAGCTATGAGCGCGTGCTTCGCGAGGCCAAAGACACCGCGCTCTCCGAAATGGCGGAGCAGGCGCAGCAACTTGGCGCTAATGCCGTAGTGGGCATAGACATCGACTACGAGACAGTAGGTTCTAACGGAAGTATGCTGATGGTTTCGTGCAGCGGTACGGCAGTTACCATTTGACAAGTTTAGGAGCGCTTGATTATGCTTGCCGGGAGATACCACGACGTGAAATTTGAAGCAGGCTGCGACGAGGCCGGACGAGGCTGTCTTGCGGGCAGCGTGTTTGCGGCGGCGGTGATATTCCCCGAAGGATACGCTAACGAAGAGATTAAAGACTCCAAAAAGCTCACGGCAAAGAAACGCTACGCCCTGCGCGAGGAGATACAGAAAAAGGCTTTGGCATGGGCGGTTGGCGAGGTGCTGCCGGAGGAAATTGACGAGATTAACATTCTTAACGCCTCCATTCTTGCCATGCACCGCGCCCTCGACCGGCTCAAGGTGCGCCCCGAGGCTGTAATCGTTGACGGAAACCGCTTCAAGCCCTACGGCGGCATACCTTGCGACACTATCGTAAAGGGCGACGGCAAATTCCTGTCGATTGCGGCGGCATCCATCCTCGCCAAGACCTATCGCGACGACTATATGGAGCGCATAGACAGGGAATACCCGCAATACCTGTGGCGCAAGAACAAAGGCTACCCCACCGCCGGGCAGCGTGATGCAATACGCAAATACGGCATAACAAAATACCACCGCCGCAGTTTTACGCAGCTTCCCGCCGACGAGCCGCAGCTGCCTTTTGATTTTGGAGAATAAACAATGACAATGAGCAACGACACTTTCGACATACGCACAGAGCAGACTGGCTCCCCGTCAGAACGCGAATACGAGAACACCCTGCGCCCCTTGAGGTTTGACGACTTTTCGGGACAGAAAAAGGTTGTTGACAACTTGCGCGTTTTCGTGGAGGCGGCGCGGCGCAGGGGCGAATCGCTCGACCACACTCTGCTGCACGGCCCGCCGGGATTGGGAAAGACCACCCTCTCAAACATAATAGCCAACGAGCTTGGCGTGGGCTTCAAGCTGACTTCCGGGCCTGTGCTCGACAAGCCGGGCGACCTTGCCGGGCTGCTCACGTCGCTCGAGCCCAACGACGTGCTTTTCATCGATGAAATCCACCGCCTTGCCCCTGTGGTGGAGGAGTATCTCTACTCTGCCATGGAGGACTTCCGCATTGACATAATGATAGACAAAGGCCCTTCGGCGCGCAGCGTGCAGATAAACCTCAACCCGTTCACGCTGATAGGCGCGACAACACGCAGCGGACTGCTCACAGCCCCTTTGCGCGCCCGCTTCGGCATAAACCTGCACCTTGAATACTACGACGCTTCTGTGCTGTCGCAGATTGTGGTGCGCTCGTCCCATATTCTAAACGTGGAAATAGACACCGACGCCGCCGGCGAGATAGCTTCGCGCAGCCGCGGCACGCCGCGTATAGCCAACGCCCTGTTGCGCCGCGTAAGGGACTTTGCCGAAGTGAAAGGCTCGGGACGCATAAACCTTGAAATCGCAAGGGTGGCTCTCGAAGCCTTGAACATCGACCGCTACGGTCTTGACGAAATAGACAACAAGATACTCACAACAATCATCGACAAGTTCAAGGGCGGGCCTGTGGGCATTTCCACCATCGCCACCGCAATAGGCGAAGACGCGGGGACTGTGGAGGAGGTTTACGAGCCGTTCCTCATCAAGGAGGGCTTCATCGTGCGCACCCCACGCGGCAGGGAGGTTACAGACCTTGCATACCGTCATCTGGGGCGTATGCCAAGGCAAAAGGACAGCGCACCCTCGCTTTTCGACTGATGAACTGAAAATATTGCTTGGATAATGATAACATTTGCCTCCACCGAAGTGGAATTGCCCCCGCTTTCGCGCTTTGACTACCGCGACTGGATAGGGCGTGTGGCTGCAAGCCACGGGCGCGTTGTAGGGGACGTGAACTATATGTTCTGCGACGACCCCACCATTCTTGACTACAACCGCAGGTTTCTCGGACACGACTACTTCACCGACATAATAACGTTTGATGACGATGAGGGGAAAACCATAAACGGCGACATAATCATAAGCCTTGACACGGTGAGGTCGAACTCCGTGCTGTTCGGCACTTCGTACGATGACGAGCTTGACCGCGTGATAATCCACGGCATACTCCATTTGTGCGGCATCAACGACAAAGGCCCGGGAGAGCGCGAGATAATGGAGGCGGCGGAAAACGCCGCGCTTGAATTACGAAACGCCTGATGGCTTCCGGCAAAACCGCGAGAGCATTCAAACCGCGCAAAACATTGGTTTCCAGAAAAATGCCCATGCAAGCAACGTCCTGCATAACGATTTGTCTCCCAGAAGTTTGCAGGTGGAGAAAAAAAGGTCTGATGTAGTTTGGATTATGTCTGATATAATTTTTCCTACGTCTGACGTAGTTTTTCCCATATCCGCTATGGTTTTTAAGGGGGCTTGCCACAAAATCACGTAACACACTTAATACAACCAATACAATCATAAAATCATGCATCTTTCAGAATTAATCTTTCTTGGCGGCTTCCTTGTGTTCATTGTCGCCATCTTGGTGGTGGATATGCTCGTAATCGACCGTAAGGCGCACGCAGTGTCGATAAAGGAGGCGGGCGCATGGACGGCGGTTTGGATAACGCTGGCCCTCGCCTTTTCCGCATTCCTGTGGTTCCACGGCGACATGGTTCACGGCATACACAACTTTGCCGACCTCCAGGCGGTGGCGGGCAAATATGCGGCACACATAGCCCTTGACCCGAGTGACTTTGAAGGCAGCCTGCAGGAGTACCGCCACTACATGACCGTCTCGTACATATCGGGATACCTTATAGAAAAAACACTGTCGGTTGACAACCTTTTTGTAATGATGATGATTTTCGCCTCGTTCGGCGTGGGCAAGGATGAATACCAGCACGTGCTCAACTGGGGCATACTCGGGGCGATAGTGCTGCGCTTCGTGTTCATCTTTGCAGGGGCGGCAATCATCAGCCGCTTCGACTGGGTGCTTTATCTGTTTGGGGCATTCCTCGTTTACAGCGGCGTAAAGATGTTTTTCAACCGCGACAAGGAAGAGAGCATTGATGTGGGCAAGCATCCCCTCGTAAAGTTTCTCTCAAAGCACTTCCGCGTTTACCCGTCGTTTGTGGGGGACAAGTTTTTCGTGAGGGCGGAAAAAACCGAAAGCGGCTACAAAATCCCCGACGGCACGCAAAAAACCGGGAAAGGCTTGCTCTGCATAACCCCGCTGTTTGTTACGGTGCTGGTCATAGAGTTCAGCGACCTCATATTTGCGTTCGACAGCATCCCCGCCGTGTTCTCCGTGTCGCTCGACCCTTACGTGGTGTTTTTCTCAAACATTTTCGCGATACTCGGACTTAGGGCGATGTTTTTCCTCCTCGCAGCCGTAGCGGACAAGTTCCGCTATTTGCAGACAGGCGTTTGCATACTGTTGCTGTTCATCGGTGTAAAACTCCTCACCCACAGCGTACTGCACATCGATGCTGTTGCATCGCTCGTGTTTATCCTCGCCGTGCTGGTGGTGAGCATAGGCCTGTCGCTAATCATCCCCGCAAAACCCAAGCAAAAATAAAAAGCAAACGCAATCCGCAAGGCGGTTGCCACCGCCCTTGCAAATGGCGCAAAACTGAAAGCTGCGACTTTTTTACCAAGCATTCCGAAAACCATATGAAACATGGTTTTTCCCATGTCCTATGTAGAAAAAATTAGGTCTGATGTAGAAAAAACTACATCAGACCTTTTTTCTCCAATTCCAAGTGTCTGAAAAACAAAACACTGCAATATGCGTGTTTTGTGCTGTCTTCTGTGATTTCAAAATTAGGACTGAGATACTTAGTAAAAGTCTATAACATCTAAAATTTTGAAGTCCTCACCGTCTGAAGCAATAAGGTCGTACAAACCTTTCATACTGCCTGCATGATAAAATATATCTTCTTCTGTGAGAAGCCCTGCTTTTGTGTTGCGATATGGGTAGGCAGACCCGTCAGCCCAACAGTCGTCAAGAGAAATGAGATAGTTGTGTCGTTCATGGTTGTCTTTCCATTCAATAGTAACTTCAACGACTTTAGGCATAGTTTTACACCCTTTTATGAAAGCATCATATTTTTGCTGAATAGTCGTTGTTTGCATTTGCGGCAAATCAATAACCGATTAACAAAATTCCTTTTAAGGGAAGTTTTATTCTGTTTGAAATATACATCGTTTCAAGAAATGTGTATATCCTCTCGAAATCATCGTGTCCCCTGTAAATATTTCTGACTGCTAAAACCAAATATTCAACCTCAAACATCATTGAGGCTTCAAAGATGTCTTTGAGAAATTGGTTGTTTTCCGTCGCCCGTCCAGCCTCTACTTCAATCACGACTTTTCCATCACAACTTATCGCGTCAGCATAAAATGATTTGTCAATGGTATTGTTGTTGCCAAACAAAACAGGGACATCTATTTTCCCTTTATTGCTTTTGTCTTTTTCCACATTATACTTGAGTTTCGTCAAGTATGGTTCTATGGCAGCAAGCACATCGTCTGATTTCTTGTTGCAAGTTTGCGAATCTATTTTGGTTTCAACCTTTTTGAATGCTTTCAACACATCTTCTATAGGCTTTACGACACCGATGGAACGTGGAAAAAACTGAAATCTAATCATATTAAAATCTATTCTTATAGAATAATTTATTCTTAACTGCTCTGCCAGTTATCTGCTCGTTCTTTCTATTCTACAAGCATTAATTTCAAGCGGCTAATACCCATAAATATTATTTCCGAGTGTAAAGATAATGATTTATTCTCACTTCATTGCCTGTAGGTAATCTTTAGCATTGCCTTTGCATAGCGTTTTTCTTTTAAGGAATACCTGTTACAAGAGCAGCGATGGAAGTAAGTTTAGGTCGCTTATCACCTCCACAAGGCAGTGGTAGAAATAAAAAGCAATCCCTGTTTGCTGCATGGGTTCGTAATTGAGGCACAATAATTGTGTCAGCAGGTGGAACGAAAACCACATGGGACATGGGAAAAACCAAGTCCTATGTAGAAAAAATTATGTCTGATGTAGAAAAAACTACATCAGACCTTTTTTCCGCCGTTGCAAACATCTGAAAAACAATTTCTTACAGAATGTTTTGTAGATCAAGCAAAAACTTGATAATCTGGGCATTACTTTGATGTTGTCGAATTTGTCTTTTTGCGGTTCACGGTTCGGGAACGACAATGCGGAAAGCCGTAGTTTTTTACTCCGTCTTACCACCGGTTGCCGGCGGCATAGCGTTCATCTCATACATATACTTGTAGAGCGGCGCGAGCATCAGCGCCTGCATAAAGCCGCCGCTTGCCATTTCGCGCCTCACTTCCTCCTCGCTCATTAGGTGCACGGCTATGTCCTCCGTTGTTTCAAGGTGCTGGTCAGAGACTTTTTCCACGCCCTCCGCCACAAAGCAATAGCACAGGTTGTTCATTGCCCCGGGATTGGGGGCGATTTTCGCCACAAGCCGCCATTCGCCGCCGCCATAGCCCGTCTCCTCCCACAGCTCGCGTTTTGCCGCAGCAAGCGGCGACTCGTCAGAAGCGTCAACAACGCCCGCCACTATTTCCCAAAACACGTCGTCCAGCGCATGGCGGTACTGGCGTATGACCACATAGCTGCCGTCTTTAGTGCGGGCTATCACGTTCACCCACGCAGGGTATTCCAACACGTAATACTCGTCAAGCACAACTCCCGAGGGAAGTTCCACACAGTCTTTCCGCGCCGTGAGCCACGGACGCCTTATGAGATACTCGCTTTTAAGGGTTTTCCATTTACCGACAGTCTTGTCCTTCATCGCGTTCAATGTTTCGTTACTGTATATAAAACGCGGAATGTACGCTTTTAGCATACACAAAGGCTTTTATGCGTTCGTTTTTTCCCGAGATATGAGGGGAAAAGCGTAATTTTGCAACCGAAAAAACAAATCACAAAATGGCAACAAAACCCTCCATACCCAAAGGCACACGCGACTTCATGCCGCAGGAAATGGCCAAGCGCAACTATATTTTCAACACAATCCGCGAAGTGTACGAGCTTTACGGCTTCCGCCAGATAGAGACCCCGGCGCTCGAGAACCTTTCCACGCTCATGGGAAAGTACGGCGATGAGGGTGACAAGCTGCTTTTCAAGATTCTGAACAGCGGCAACTTCCTCAACGGCGTTTCCCCCGAAGAAATGCAGCAGGAAAGCGCGGGCAGGCTCGCAGCCAGAATTTGCGAGAAGGGGCTGCGCTATGACCTCACAGTGCCGTTCGCGCGTTTTGTGGTGCAGCACCGCGACGACATCAAGATGCCTTTCCGCCGCTATCAGATACAGCCCGTATGGAGAGCCGACCGCCCGCAAAAAGGACGCTACCGCGAGTTTTACCAGTGCGACGCAGATGTGGTGGGCAGCGACTCGCTGCTCAACGAGGTGGAGCTGGTGGAGATTATCGACGAGGTGTTCAGCCGCTTCGGCATCCGCGTGGACATAAACATAAACAACCGCAAGCTGCTCGCCGCCATTGCCGAAAAAATCGGGGCTGCCGACAAAATCACGGCTGTTACCGTGGCTATTGACAAGCTCGAAAAGATAGGGCTTGACGGTGTGGAGAAAGAGCTTCTTGAAGAGGGGATTTCGGCAGAGGCAATAAAGGACCTCGAGCCTATCATAGCCCTGTCGGGAAGCAACGAGGAGAAAATCGCCGTAATGCGCAGGCAGCTTGAAAGCAGCGAAACCGGCATGAAGGGCATTGCCGAGGTGGAATTTGTCCTTGACGCGCTCAAAAGCTCGCAGCTCAAAAACAGCGTAACGTTCAACCTATCCCTCGCACGCGGGCTGAACTACTACACTGGCTGCATTTTCGAGGTGAAAGCCCTCGACTACGCCATCGGCTCGATAACCGGCGGCGGAAGGTACGACAACCTCACCGGCATATTCGGCATGCCGGGACTTAGCGGCGTGGGCATTTCGTTCGGCGCAGACAGGATTTACGATGTGCTCAACGGTCTTGACCTTTACCCAAAGGAGGCGAAAGCCGGCACGCAGCTGCTGTTCGCCAACTTCGGGGGCGAAAGCGAGACGGCGCGATGCCTTGCGCTTGCGGCAAAGGCGCGGCGTGCTGGAATACGCACGGAGATATACCCCGACAGCGCAAAGATGAAAAAGCAGATGTCATACGCCGCCGACAACAGCATACCGTTCGTGGCGCTGGTAGGCGGGGACGAGGTGAAATCGGGAAACGTTACGCTCAAGAGCATGGAACGCCACGAGCAAAGCACCCTCACTCCCGACGAAATGATAAAAACCATCAAGGAAAGTCTCTGAAAAACCCCGGGCGGCAGACGGCTATCCGCCAACCGCTGACTTTCAAAGAGTTACGCATTTCGGACAAGGTTTCGTAAGTTGTTGTGCCTCACAGGCTTGCAATGGCATAAATTATGTCTGATGTAGTTTGAATTACATCAGACATAATTTTTTCTGCATAGGACATAGTTTTTCCTACGTCAAATGTAGTTTCCGTGGTGTTTGGGAAAAGGCATCGGTCATGGGGTTTGCGCCATTTGTAGGGGCGTATTGCATACGCCCTGTAAGCCACCGCATGAACAGCAGCACAAACCGCCGCCACGACACCGCAAATCCGCGCAATCCGGGCGTATGCAATACGCCCCTACGGCGGTGCTATTTTTTCATTAATTGTGCCTTGCGCGTTTCAGTGGTGCGTGGCGCACGCCTATGCTATCCGCACAAAAACAACATTTGACATTAATTGTATATCAAAGTCGTGAGATTGTCCGGGGTTATCACCTCTCTTGCCGCCAGCATCACCTCCTCCGCCGAAAGTGCCTCTATGGCGCGGCACTGCTCGTCGATGTCGCGGTGGCGTCCGTATTTGGCGAACGAGCGTCCCATGCCGATTGCGTATCCGTTGAAACTGTTGCGCGAAAGCTGCAACTGCCCCAACATCCGCCGTTTTGCCGCAGCAAGGCGTGTGGGGGTGAGCGGCACGGAAGTCATGCGGTTCAGCTCCGCAAGCAGAAGCCGGCGGCAGCGCGGCACGTTCCTTGGCTCGCAACCGAAGTAAACGCCCCACACCCCAGTGTCGGCGTATGAGCACACGTAGCTTTCCACCGTATATACCAACGCGCTGTGCTCGCGCAAGATGACATTGAGGCGGGAACTCATTCCCGACCCGCCGAGAATGTTGTTGAGCAAAAAGAAGGCGGTGCGCCTTTTGTCGGTTGCGCAAAACCCGCGTGCGCCAACTATCACGTGGGCCTGATGGGTCTTTTTGTCATGCACCACTTCCTGCGCCTTGTATGCCGGAAGCGCAATCTCCTCCTTAACAGCCGGCGCAGGGTCAAGCCCCGCCGTAGCCTTTTCGAGCAGTTTCACAATTCGCCCGAAATCGGCATCGGCATAAACATAGAAAGTGCAGTTTGCCGGACGGTAGTAACGCCGTGCAAAATCCACGGCATCGGCGGTTGTATAGGTCTTTAGGCGGGCGGCGTTGCCCAGAATGTTCCTGCCGAGCGGATGACCCTTGAACAGAAGTTCCTCGAACTCGTCAAAAATCAGCTCGGCGGGATTGTCGTTGTAGCTTTCTATCTCATCGGAGATGACTTCCACCTCCTTGTCGATTTCGCGCTGCGGGTAGCTGCTGTGGAACACCATGTCGCTAAGCACGTCTATCGCCCTCGGCAGCTCACCCTTGGGTATGGCGGTGTAGTAAACGGTCTCCTCCTTGCCGGTGTAGGCGTTGAGATCCGCGCCAACGCTTTCGAGCGCGTTGTTTATATGCCACGAGTTGCGCCGCTCCGTGCCCTTGAAGCTCACGTGCTCAATGAAATGCGCCATGCCGTCCTCGCCGGGTCTTTCGTTGCGCGTGCCGGCATACACCACATAGCCGCAATAGGCCACTCCTGTTGGGGATGGCTCGAAAATCACTTTCAGCCCGTTTGAAAGGGTTGTTGTCTGAAAATTTCCCATATCGTGCAAAATTACACAGAATCCGCGAGATAGCGGCACGGATTTGTGGAAACGGAGGGCGGGGAATGAAATGGGCGGACTGTATTTTCCGCTCAATAAAACTCTGAAAAAAAACCGCAACTCCGGCTGTTTTGCCAGAGTTGCGGGTCTGCCTTTTAATTGGGGGCGGCATTACGGAATGCGTTCCCCCGAAAGTGGTAACAGAAAAAGACTTTGCGGAAAAGTTCCGCGCCGCCACGCAAGCGGCACGGAGCTGCGGTGTTTCAGAATTTCCTCTTGTTTGAATCGAAGCTCATGGGCCTCACCACATAGTTGACCACAGGGAAATTCTGTCCGCCGGCACTATGGTTGTACCAGCACAGGTTCCAGTCGAAGAACGTGCGGTCGGGATTGGTGTCGCCCACCACAAGTCCCGGCACGCTTGCCGACACGGCGAAGCCCTCCGTCTCGGTGTGGGAGATTTCGTTGGAGCGGTTGTATCCGAAGCCCACGCCGGCCTTGAGGCATCCCGCAGTAACGACAAGCTCCGTCTCGGTGGAGAACGAGAAACCTGTGGAGGTTGACGAGGACTTCTCGATGGATATTTCGCGTGTGGTTGCACCGCCCGAGCCAGTGGTTACGTAGCTGTTCTCATCGCCGTTGCCCCACATGACACCCCAGCCGTTTATTTCGCCCGGTTTGCTGGGATAGGAGAACGGATCGCCAATCGTGTGCTTGAACACATTGCCAAGATAGGGCGCACCCGGGGCGTCGCCCACAAGAGCCTCGTAGTCTGCAAGACCGAGACCGATTGTCTTGGGCTTGCCGGGGATTGCCACATAATAATCTCCGCCTATCTCATCGGGGTCAGCCGCATTGGTGATTTCGTATGTGTAGAGCGTGTAGGGCGTTACCTGCATCACTACGCGGTCGTCGTCCCTCGCTTCGTATGTCTGGCTGTAGGTTACAGACGAACCTGCGGTGGTTGACTTCGAGAACTCACTCTGCAGCTTCGCGGTGAAATCAACTCCGCCCACTTTCTGTCCGACGAGCGGGACGGAGAACTCATACTCGAAGCCTCCGATTATCGATGCCGATATGCTGCCCGAACTTGTGGTCTCGGTGCCGTGGCTGCGCGAATATCCCCAGGTTGTTACATAGTCCTCGCTCGGGGCTTTCTCGTATTCGCCGTAAAGGTAGGTTGGCGGCGCGGCTATCATGGCGTATATGGTCGGCTCGCTGAATGCCTTCTGCGTTGACTTGTATTCAAGCGTCTTGCATCTGGCGTTAATGTTCACGGCGCACATCGCGGGATTGTTGCCCCACTCCCCATTGTTGGTGCCGAACCACCACATAAGTTCGCATTCCTTGTTTGAACTCCATTGGTTGCCCTGCGTGTTGTATTTGAACTTTTGGGTGTTGTACTCCCATTCTTTCCAGTTCAGCAAATGGTCTTCCGTGCCGCCGGTGCTGTACCAGGTAAGGTAGTTCGCGCCAAGGAACGAGTAAAGGTAACGCTTGCCCGCGCTGTCTGACGTGCTCATGCTTGCAAAATAGTAAACGGCTTCGGGCTGGCTGTCCCCTGTAATGTTTACAGGAATTATGTTGTCGGCGAATATGGAATAATTGCCGGTGTCCATCCAGTCGAGCACCTGGCGGTCGAACTTCACCTTGCCAGCGTTTGCGTCCCACCTCCAAAGGTCTGCGCCTACAATTATGTCGCGGTTTGACGAAATGCCGTGCTCCGTGCACAGAAGAGTTACGTTGCAGTTGCCCGCACAGCCGGCGTTGCTGCGGAAGCCGCCGCTCACAGTGCCGCCCTCCACGGGAATCGCCTTGAACTCCGGTCCATCAAGTCCATAACTTCCGTCGGGAGTGTACTGATATACTCCGAGCGTTGCGGACTGTGCATACGACTTGTCGCTGTATTCGCGGTGCAGCGTAACTATGTCGGGGTATTTGCCGTTGGTAACGTTGCCCACCTTCACATCGAGAAACCAAGTCTTGCCGACCCTGTCGCCCGGTATGTCGCCAAGCTGCAAGTACATGGCATTCCCCATTACATGGTCATAGCTGAGGCACATTTCGCCCTCCCAATTACCATAGTACGGACCTTGCGTAAAGTCAACGGCCACTAAATCCAGCTTCTTTATGTACTGATTGTTACGGGCTCTCAGCATCACAAGGTCGGGAGTGCCGTTGCCGTTCACGTCTCCCACGGCCAGACGCGCCACAGTATAGGAATCATATCCCCGATCCCAACGGTTGAACGAGTCAAACGCATATACCGCGCTGTTTCTTGCATTGTTCCATTCATTCCATTGACAGGAATTTTTGGTGCCGTTCAGCACTTTGTTCCCATCCAGGATTGTCATATATCCGAAAAAGCACACCACAATCTCGTCCGTCCCGTCGCGGGTGAAGTCGGCGGTAAGCAATTGGAAATAGCGCGTGGCGAAATCGTAGCGCGTCTCGGTGGTGCGTCCGTTATACAGGAAATAGGGGAAAGTCTCTGTGAATTGATTGTCGTCGTAATTCAGACCCGTAACGGTGAATGTCTTTATCAGCTTGTGGCCCATCGCCGAGTCGCCGTATATCTCGATGTCCACAACTCTACTACTGGCGTCGGCCCAGTAGTATGTCAAACCGATTTCGTCATGGTTGTCCGTGCGGATTATGTTCCCGTTTTCGTCCACCCTTGTCCAAAGCTGGAACGGACACCTCCATTTAGCCTCGATTATATACTGCCGTCCGTTCACCGTCATTGCGGCCATTTTGCGCAGCGTGCTTGCGTTCTCCTGCCCTATGAAGCCGTTGTTGTCGAAGTCCTCTTCCATAAGCCCGGTGTTCTTCGGGTTGCGCAGCGTGAGTATTCCCGAGCGTTTCTCGGCGTTCGCGCTGTTAAGCTGCCCGCCGCTGTAGTCGAATGCAAGGCTCTGGCGGCCGTCAAGCATGGTGTAGAGCTTGCCGAGCGGACCGTAGTCGCTTTCGTCACTTGTCTTGGTGGCCTTTGTCTGCGGCACCATGCCGAACTTCCTGAGCATCGGGGTGTATGCCGAAGGTGCGCTCCTCACACCGCGAACGTGGAAGCCGAGGTTATGGATGTCGTAGCCGTTGGTCATAGTCAGCTCGTCGGAATTGTCGGAAATCTCAAACGAAGTGGGCTTGAGGCCTTTGGTGCTGCGCGTCAGCAGCACTGCGTTGCCAGCATCCTGTATCGCGCCGTTCTTTATGTATCCCGCCGGAGTGATGCCAACTGAATATTCGTCAACATCGCTCACGCGGTTGCCCCATTCGTTGCCACGGCTTTTGAAAGCTTTTCCCGCGCTGCCGTAGTAGTCTGTTGTCTTTTTCACAAGGTAGTCAATCTCGCCGAGCGTGGGCAGGCTCCAGCCCTCGGGCAGTGCTTTCAGCGCCGCCGCCTTTGAGTAATATACGTTGCCTGTGGAGGGAGAATACAGTTTGGCGTCCTGGCTGTCGTCGCTGCCGCCCCAATCCTCAACCTTGCTTACCTTGCTCACGCCGCTCACGTTTGTTGCCCGCAAATCTTCCGCCATCCACATCATGTCGCCCACGCGCACTATGGTGTAGTTGTAGCCGTCGGCATCCTCGCACTTGAAGAAGTCGAAATACACGGGGTGGCTCGAATGGGGCGTGTTCATCATTATTGTGCGCATCTTGCCCGTCTCCCCCGTGAAGCGCAGTATGTCGCCCTCGGTGTACTCCAAATATTCCGCCTTGAACGGACTTGCATACGTGGCAATCGCGGGAAGCGTCTGTACCCTTGTCATCTTTGCTCCCGCATCGCCGTCTTCGCCGCCAAGGTTGAGCGCGGGCAGGTTACTGCTGCCGTTGCAGAGCCACTTGACGCTTTTGTTAAGCCCCGGCGCGGTGGCTTTCACGATGTAGATGCCTTTGCCCAGGGCGGGAAGCGCAAGCGCCGCACTCTGGAATGTCGTTGCCACCACGTCCTTGTGAACCAGTTCGCCCGACACGGTGTATATCGCCACGTTCACGTTTGACGGCACGGCGGTTTTCACCGTAAGCAGCCCGCCGTCGATTTTCATGTCGCCGGCATCGCCTGCCGTTGCGTTGTCCACGCCCACAGCACTGAACTCCGAGGGGTGAACCAAAACAAGTGTGTCTTTCCCCCCGAGCGAAACGCTCTTCCCGTTGCTCAGGTTCTCAACGGTAACATTGCTGACCAGAGTTGTGTCGCCCCGTCCCGCGAATGTTATCCTGTAAATTTTGCCCTTGTTGTCGGCAGAAGCCGCTCCAGGCGGCATCGCAAAGGCGGCGCAAAAAGCCGCTGCGGCCATAATTGATTTTTGTTTCATATCGCTTGCATATAAAAAGTTTTACGCAAATATATGTTATCTCTTGTTGTTTTTTGTTGTAAAAAGTGTTGTTTTTACCCCCCCCCATACAAAACACAACAATAATATTCATAAAACAAAGTAAATATTCGGCATTTTAGCGGTTTTTCCTTTGAAACCAAAAGCAAAACGTATGAAGGAAAATTTCATTCAATCGGATTTCCGTCCCATTCCACACGAAAAGAAATGCATCATAGACACATTATTTAGGACGAATGGCTCGGATTTTGACACGTCGCCGTAATGGTTTGCAAAATTAATGCGACACATCCACGCGGTGGCGTAACGGGCGTATGCCATACGCCCCTGCAAATGGCGCAAAACCCATAACCTGTGCTTTATCCCAAACACCACGGAAACTACATTTGATGCAGGAAAAACCATGTCCTATGTAGGAAAAACCATGTCCTATGTAGGAAAAATTATGTCTGATATAATTCAAACTACATCGGATCTTTTTTCGCCAGTTGCAAACATTTAATTCACAATAAGTTACAATATCATTTTCTTTCCTTGGAACTCTCAGGCAATCACAGGGTTATATCATTCCGTTTCAAATTGCAAATACGCATGAACAAGAAGTCCGCCAACCGGAATAACAGTTGGCGGGCTTTTCTTAAATCTCCCTTGTTATTATTTTCTTACGGAATGGTCTTGAACGCGAAACCTTGCGACTGCAGCCATTCTATCGCCCTTGGCAGTGCATACAACAGTTTGTCCTCGCTTTTCAGCGAGTCGTGGAACGTGATGATTGAGCCGTTGCGGGCGTATTTCCTGACGTTGAGCAGCACATCGCGACCGTTGAGGCGTATGCTGTAGTCGCGGGTTACGAGATCCCACATCACAATCTTGTACTTCTGCCCCACAACCTTGTACTGATCCCACTTCAGCCAACCGTGGGGCGGGCGGAAAAGGTCGGTATGCAGCAGCATATTGGCCTTGTCAACGTTGCGCAGGTAGGAGCGGTAGCCGTGCCTCAAGCCGCCTATGTGGTTGTAGGTGTGGTTGCCTATGCGATGCCCCGCGTCCCTCACCATAGCCAGTTCGTGGGGGTGCTTGTAGGCGTTCTCGCCCACCATGAAGAACGTGGCGTGAATGCCGTAGTGTTTCAGCACATCGAGCACCCACGGAGTGACGACGGGAATAGGCCCGTCGTCAAACGTGAGGTAAACAGCCCTTTCGTGCGGGTTTATTCTCCATAGGGCATGGGGATAAAGCCATCGCAGAAACATTGCAGGTTGCTCGATTATCATTTACTCGCACACGGTGCCGCCGCGTTACATATCGGCTTCCGCGCCTCCGCGCGACTGGAACAGGTCAGTGCCGGTCTTCGACTGCCAAAGCTCGTAATAGCGGTAGAGGGTTTTCTCCACCTCCTTCTCCTTAGGCGATTTCAGGCTGCGGTATGTTGCCATTACATTCTGCAAAACCTCAAGGCATACGCTGTATTCGTAACGGTAGCTTGCGAGGTCGGAAGCGGAAAGCGACTGATACCAGCGCAGGTACTGCTCGCACTCGGTAGCGGCCTTGCCTATAAGGTATTCGCCGCGCTTGGTGTTGCCGGTGAGCATCATCGCCCTGCCGAGGTCTATCGCGCCGCTGCGCCATACGTAAGGCACGTTGAATTCAGGGATTTCCTTCTCGCATTTTGCTATCAGAGCCTTTGCCTTGTCGGTCTCGCCGCGCTTTATAAGCTCCAAGGCTGTTTGTGCGAACAACTGGCGGTGCCCCCAGCACATTCTCATCGCGTTTTCGTCAATGTACAACTCCCTGTCCTTCAATCCGCCGAATTTGTAGCGGTGCATCAGGTTTTCGTAGCACTTTTCGGGGTCGAGCGTGTTGCCGTTCTTTGCGGTGTTGTACGGCGTGATGCGGTTTGCCATGCCTTCCTTCACGAAATAGTCGCCGAGCTTTCCGTAGTTTTCCGAACCCACGGTAACCGCTATATACATAGGACGCTTGAAATTGCTCTGCGCGAGCATCTCGTAAAGCATAAGCTCGCTCTTGAAAACCGCCGAGCGTCCTTTGAGCGAAATAACCATTCGGTCGGGCACTCCGCCTTCAACGCTGTCCTGCAACCACATTCCCGACTTGCGCACCGCCTCCTTGTCAACCGTGAGCACAAGGCTGTCGGTGGGGATGAAGCGCATATCAGGGTCGGGATTGAGAACGAAGTTCTTCATTATATATGAAAGCTCGAACATATTCTCTCCCGGGTGCTGGCGGTTGAGTTCTGCAAGCGCAGCCTTCTGCGAAGCGTCAATGCGAACCATCTCATGCTCTCCGTTCGAGACATACTGCGACCTGTTCCAGGTTATCGGGCATGGGGGCGACGCATAGGCGGGACGCTTCATCTGGTCAATGTACCAGTCGGTCTGCAAATAGGAGAAGTTGCAGACACGCGCATCCGTGCGGACGCCCTCAACTTCCTGATTGTACCACTGCGGGAAAGTGTCGTTGTCGCCATTGCAGAAGATGATGGGGTTGCCCTTGTCGGGAAGGGTGAGAAGATAATTGGCCCCGAAGTCGCGGCACATATAGCGGCCCGAACGGTCATGGTCGTCCCATGTCTGAGATGCCATCTGCACCGGGACAAGCAGACACACGAGCGAGGCAAGCGCCGCAACGCCCGCGCCGCCCAGCTTGAGTTTCTTCAAACCCTCAACAATGCCGAGAACACCAAAGCCAATCCATATTGCGAAAGCGTAGAACGAGCCGGCGTAAGCGTAGTCGCGCTCGCGGGGCTGCGTTGGCGTCTGGTTAAGATAGACTACAATTGCGATACCTGTCATGAAGAAAAGGAAGAACACCACCCAGAACTGGCGGATTCCCTTCTTGCCCCTGTAAGCTTGGAAGAACAAGCCTATCAGACCGAGGATAAGCGGCAGGCAATAGAACACATTGTGCCCCTTGTTCTGTTTCAGCGAATCCGGCAACAGGCTCTGGTCGCCAAGGCGTGCGTTGTCGAGGAAACTTATGCCCGTAATCCAGTTGCCGTGGTCTTTCTCGCCCATGCTCTGAATATCATTCTGGCGGCCGGCAAAGTTCCACATAAAATAACGCCAGTACATAAAGTTCAGCTGGTACGAGAGGAAGAACTTGAGGTTTTCCAGCTGCGTTGGCATCTTGACTGACGAAGTTCTGCCTGTAGGATCGTCATAAGGAACCTGACGTCCTTCAACTCCTCCCATCCAACTTTCGTACGCCTTGGCATGATCGCCCGAGTACATACGCGGGAACAGCATATTCTGGGCATATACGTACTCGTTGTTGTGCCCTACAACAACGTATGAGTCTTTTTCGTTCTCGCTCTCCTTGTCCTTGCGGCTGTAGATGGGCTTTCCCTCCTTGCACTTCCAAGTTAGCATTCCGTTGCCGGCGGGCTGGTAGGCGGGCTGTGAAGTGTATGCCTGCCCGTAGAACAAGGGGCGCGACCCGTATTGCTCGCGGTTGAGGTAACTTCCGAGTGTGAAGATGTCTTCGGGCGAGTTTTGGTCCATGGGCGGGTTTGCCACCGAACGTATCACGATTATCGCAAACGAGGAGTAACCAATCATCAGCATGAGCAGACAAAGCAGCGAAGTGTTCACAATTCTCGATGAAACCAGGAAATTTGTTTTCTTTCCCTTGCGCTTCAGAACGTAGAACAACACCGCCAGAACAACCACGCCAATCACAACGCTCATTACGCCGTCGCCGTAGAAAGGGATGCCGAGCAACCCTACGGAAAGCGTGGCTGATATGGCGATCGCCTTGCGGCTCTTGTCGCGCTGGCTTTCAAATATTGCCCAGATGATGCACGCCACAAGAATTACGAGATACACAACAGTACCGGTGTTGAAGCTGAAGCCGAGGCCGTTCACGAACAAAAGCTCGAACCAGCCTCCCACCTTGACGATGCCCGGCACAACGCCATACAGCACAGCCGCCACAATGACGAACGAAACCAGCAGCGCGAGAAGCGAGCCTTTCGCCCCGAGGTCGGGCTTGTGCTTGTAAACGTAAACAAGCACGATGGCGGGGATGCAAAGCAAGTTCAAAAGGTGCACACCGATGCTCAAGCCCACGATGAAAGCTATCAAAACAAGCCAGCGGTCGCTGTGCGCGTCATCGGCACGGTTCTCCCATTTCAGGATGAGCCAGAACACCAATGCGGTGCACATTGACGAATAAGCGTAAACCTCGCCCTCCACGGCACTGAACCAGAATGTGTCGCTGAACGTGTAGGCCAAAGCACCCACAAGCCCCGCGCCCATTATCTCTATTGTCTGCGCGAGGGTGGGGTTTGAGTCATCCTTCACAATGAGCTTGCGCGAAAGGTCGGTGATTGTCCAAAACAGGAACAATATGCACGCCGCGCTCAAAAGGGCTGACATTATGTTGACCATCATCGCCACATGGCTCACATCCTTTGCAAACTGCGAGAACAGGTTTGCCGTAATCATAAAAACGGGTGCTCCGGGCGGGTGTCCCACCTCGAGCTTGAATGCCGAGGAGATGAACTCCGGGCAGTCCCAATAACTTGCGCTCGGCTCAATGGTCGAGCAATAGACAAATGCCGCAATGGCAAACGCTATCCAACCCAATAGGTTGTTGACTGTCTTGTAGCGCATTGAATCTTTACTTTATTTTGTTTTGTTATTTATTCGCCGCATTTTCCCTGCCAACGGCACGCATTGGCACACATTCGTGCAAAATTAGAAATTAATATCAAATTCGCCAAAGGCACAGCCACTTTTATAGCATAAGTTCGGGATATAAAAACCTGAAAACCGCGAGGGCAGGGTTGTGCCGTTTGCAAGCATACGGCTTTGCAACATTACGGCAACAGTTTGCAATGCGGCTTATGCGGTGACGTACAGGGCGTATGCAATACGCCACTGCAAATGGCGCAAAACGCAAGCCACAAAAACTATATGGGACATGGGAAAAACTATGTCCTACGTAGAAAAAATTATGTCTGATATAATTAAAACTACATCTGACCTTTTTTCGTCCATCGCAAACATCTGAAAAACAAATCTTTACACCAGACATTTATGATATGGACATTTCTCTGTAATTCAATGCTTTATACAATTCCGAAAACATTCGCATTCTCGCATGATTACTATAACCTTGCACTGTTAAAGTTGTGGGAACGGTATGAAACCTTGCATTCGGCTTGAATGCGGCGCGATGAATTTTTCCAGCCAAACCATGTCCCACCACCGCGAGAACTTGTAGCCGCATCTGTGGAAATGCGCCGTGAGCGCGAAACCCTCTTTTTCATGAAATCGGATGCTGCCGTTGTCATGAAGCTCATCCTCCGTGTCGGAATACGTTACACAGGCATAAAGGTTCGTTACATTCTGCCTTTTTAGTATTTCCTCAAGTTTGGCATACAGAGCCGACCCGATATGATGTCCGCGAAATTCCCTGTCAACGTAAACCGACAGTTCCACCGCCCAGTCGTATGCCGCCCTCTCCTTGAACGCCCCGGCGTAAGCGTAGCCCAGCACCGTGCCGCCGCTCTCCGCAACCAAATAAGGATAGTTTACCAAAGTTTTGGCAATACGGGAACGAAATTCCGCAACATCCGGCACAATGTATTCAAACGTTATGGAAGTGTTATCCACGTATGGCGCGTATATCTCCAAAAGCCTCGGCGCGTCATCGGGCATGGCCGCTCTTATCGTTATTTTCTCAGGTTTCATCGGTGTTTACATCCCCCAAAAACCTTTAATTACGAACCACACAACAGGCACAAGCAGCGCGGGAAGCAGGTTAAGCGTCTTGCAGTCCTTCAGTTCGAGAAGCGAAAGCCCCGAAGCGGTAATCATCAGCCCGCCGATTATAAGCAGCTCCGCCATGAGGGCATTACTTATGGCTGTGCTTGAAATCACAGCCACGGTGTAAAACATACCTTGCCACAGAAACAGCACCGGAGCGGCAAGTATCATCCCTATCCCGTATGTGGAGGCAAACACCGTGGAACTTACGAGGTCGAGCGTGGAGTTGGTGAAAAGAAAAGTGTGGTCGCCTTTCAACGCGCTTATCACAGGCCCGAGCATTGACAAAGGGCCGATGCAATAAAGAAGAATTGCCGTTGAAAGTCCTTCGGCAAGATTCTTCGATGATTTCCCGGATTTTGAACGTTTGTTGACCAAACGTTTGAAACGTCCGTCTATGTCTATGGCCGTTCCCACCACCCCGCCAACGGCAAGGGATATGATGAAAAGCACAGGATATTCGCTCTCGGCCAAATGCGATATGGTGGCGTTCAGACCTATTGCCAGACTTGCAAGCCCAAGAGCGGTGTAGAGCGTGTGCTTGTACTCCTCTTTTATGCCCCTGTGGAGCAACGCGCCCGCCAATGTGCCCGCGATTATGCAGGCGGTGTTTACTATCGTTCCTGTCATGCCGTTTTCATAATCTGCAATTATAGTCTTTTTATAGCAACCGCTCAATTTTTTCCTGTTTTCACCGCTGTTTTGCCGGCTTTTCCACGCGGATTACGGCTTGGGCGGCAATGGAAGGTTCGTCTTTGCACGTTACCGTCAGCACGGCATTGCCGCTTTTTGAGGTCGAGCGCACCAAAACCACCATTTCACCGTGGAAAAGGCGCATCTGCGGTTCCTCAAAAGGTTCGAGCGATGAGGCGTCGCCGTTGCAGGCCGCCTGATATTTCGCGCCCTTTACGGAAAACAGTAACTCGTTGTCAGCATCGGGACATTCGTTCCCGTCGGCATCGAGCATCCTGACCGTTACAAACGATATGTCATCACCGTCAGCCTTTATCACACTGCGGTCGGGCGTTAGCTCGAGCTTGGCGGGCTTTCCTGCGGTGCGCACAACCTTTTCCGCCGCACGGTTTCCAGCCGCATCGTATGCCACAACCTTAATCTCGCCCGGTTCGTACTTTACATCCATCCACTTGATGCGGTTTGCGTCAAAGAGCTTTGTCGGGTCTTTTCTCACCTTTCCCATGCTTTTTCCGTTCACAAACAGCTCGGCTTCGGGAAAGCTTGTGTAGCACATCACGGGAACTGTCTTGCCCTCCATGCCGTGCCACGTCCAATGGGGAAGGACGTGCAGGGTTTTGTCATCGGTATTCCAGCGGCTGCGGTAGAAATAAAACCTGTCCTTGGGCAGACCCGCGAGGTCAACTATGCCGAAATAGCTGCTGCGCGACGGCCACATGCTGCTGTATGGGAAGTTCTCGCCGAGATAGTCGAAACCTGTCCATACAAACTCGCCGATAATCCACGGTTTTCTGTCCTGATACCATGCATCGTAATCGGGAATGTTGCTCCACGAGCCGCTGTACAGGTCGTAGCTCGAAACTTGCCGGTCGGGATTTGTGCTGCCGTTTGTCGTGTGTATTGCAGGAAAATGGTAAACGCCACGGCTGCTAAGCGTTGAAGCCGTCTCGCTTGCCACCAGAAAGCCTTGCGGAAGTGAATCTATATAGGTTTCGTAGCACTGCGTGTGATAGTTGAAGCCCGGGATGTCGAGCGGCTTGAAATATCCGCTGCGTGTCGCCCCCGCCACGTCATCAACTCCCGCCGTAACGGGACGTGTGGGGTCGAGCCTGTGAAGCAGGTCAACAAGTCTGCGGCACGCTTCCGCGCCCTCCTTTGTCTTTTGGTCGGGTATCTCGTTGCCGATGCTCCACATCACAATCGAGGGGTGGTTTCTGTGGTTGTAGTATTCGTTTGTCAGGTCCTTTTCCGCCCATTCGTTGAAAAAGCGGCTGTAGGCGTTGGCTGTCTTTCCCGTCATCCAGCTGTCGAACGATTCCGCCATTACCAGCATTCCCAACGAGTCGCAAAGATCCATCATCATCGTCGATGGCATATTGTGCGAGGTACGTATGGCGTCGCAGCCCATGTCCTTCATTATTTTTATCTGACGCGCTATCGCCGCCTCGTTCACTGCCGCGCCGAGCGGCCCGAGGTCGTGGTGCAGACACACACCTTTGAATTTCCGCGTCTTTCCGTTTAACTGGAAACCCTTTTCCTTTGTGAACGAAATGCTTCTTATTCCGAAGCGCGTCAGGTTTTCGTCAACCGTCTTGCCGTTCTTTATAAGGCGTGTGCGGAGTGTGTAAAGATTTGGCGTTTCGGGCGACCACAACGCGGGACTGCCAATTTTCAGGCTTGCCTTCAGTTTTCCGCCGGCGAAATCTCCCTTTGCGGTTGCGGCTTCCCTTCCGCCCCGCGACAACACAGAAATTTCAGCTTTCAGCCCCTCAGAACTTCCGTCTCGCAAAACCACATCAACGCTGACTGTTGCCGATTTTTCGGAAACCTTTGGCGTTGTTACCCAAACGCCCCATGTGTCAATTACGTCCTTGCCCGAAAGAATCAGCTTCACCGGGCGGTAAATTCCGCCGCCGGGATACCAGCGGCTGCTCAAGCCGGGATTGTTCAACTTTACCACAAGCGAGTTTTCGCCTCCTTTCAAAAACGGCGTGGCGTCAATGCGGAAAGCGTTATATCCGTTCGCCCATTTCCCGGCAAGTTTTCCGTTTACATACACTTCAGGCTCCGCCATTGCGCCGTCAAAGAGCAATTCGGCATGAGTGTAAGGGCGGGGGACTTTGAACTTGGTGCGGTATTCCCCTTTCCCCGGCCAGGGCAAAGCCCCCGTGTTGCCGGTGGATTCGTGCACCACTTTCTTGCCGTCAACAACGCTCTCGCTTCTCCACACATCGTTGTTCTTGTCAAACTTCCCCGATATGGCCCAGTCGTGAGGCAATGTTACGGCGCGGAACGTCGCGCCGTCTTTCGAGAAAGTCCAGCCGTCACGCAGGGTTACAGTCTTGTGGATTTGCGCCTGTGCCATTGCGGCGAAAGCCATTGCGCAGAGCGTTGCCGCCAAAAAACGATTATTTTTTTCCATAACAAAAAAATTATTGCTGTTGCGCCTCTTCGGCGGGGATTATTCGGAAAAGCTTGTCACTCTTTCTTATCTTCACGTCCACAGGCAGGGAAACGTGCCAGCCTTTCTCCGCCGTCTCCACCTGGTTCATGTCATAGCGTATCTCGGAAGCGTTGAAATAAACCGCGCCTGTGGTAGGGCCGGTAACAAGCAGCTTGTCGCCCTTGTGGATTTCGGCCGCCTCTATAACAAACTCGCCCACCCCGAGGTTGGAATAGTATTTCACGCCCTTGCCGGCATAAACTTTCCGCTCCGTGGCAAGACTTCCGTATTTCCCGTTCCATTCCCCGAGCCGCTGCCCCAAATAATAGCCGTCCCAAAAGCCACGGTTGAACACCGTTGCCAGACGTTCGTCCCATTCGTCCTTTTTCTTTTCGGTGAATGTGCCGTCAACAATAGCCTGCAATGCCTCCTTGTAGCATCTCACCACCGTAAGCACATATTCAGGGCCGCGTGCGCGCCCCTCAATCTTGAACACCCTTACGCCCGCATCCACCATACGGTCGAGAAAGCGAATTGTCTTCAAGTCCTTTGGCGACATTATATATTTGTTGTCTATGTCCAGCTCCGTGCCTGTTTCGCGGTCGCGCACGGTGTAGCCGCGCCGGCACACCTGAAGGCACTGCCCACGGTTTGCGCTGTGATTAAGGTTGTCGAGGCTCATGTAGCATTTTCCGCTGACCGCCATGCACAGCGCACCGTGGCAGAACATCTCTATCCTCATCCGCTCCCCCTTGGGCCCGCAGATATTCCCGCTTTGTATGTCCGAGTGTATGCGCTTCACCTTGTCAAGGCTAAGTTCCCTTGCAAGCACCGCCACATCGGCAAACTGCGAGTAAAAGCGCAGGGCTTCGGTGTTGCTTATATTAAGTTGCGTGGAAAGGTGCACCTCCATGCCCTTTTCGCGGCAATACGTTATGACGGCGATGTCGGAGGCTATAACCGCGCTTATCCCCGCCTCGCACGCGGCATCCACTATCTCGTGCATCTGCCGCATGTCATCGTCATAAATTATTGTGTTCACCGTAAGGTAGCTCCTCACCCCGCGCTCGCGGCACAGCGACGCAATCTCCCTAAGGTCGGAAATGCCGAAATGGTTTGCGGAGTGCGAGCGCATATTCAGCGTGCCCACGCCAAAATAAACCGAACCCGCGCCCGCCTGAAAAGCCGCGAAAAGCGACTCACGCGAGCCTGCAGGAGCCATTATTTCAAATTCCTCAATTTTCATCGTGCAATATTTCGTGAGCGGGTTCTGCCGAAGCCGCAGTTTTCCTGTTGTAAGTCCTTATGAGCAGCGCGGCAATCACAGCCGCCGCCACAGATATCGCCACGGCATTAACCGTTCCGCCCACAAGCAGGGAGAACGTGGCGTTTTTCGAGACGCACAGCGCCACAACCACGCAAAGCGAATTGTTCACCACATGACAGACCACGGAAGGTATAATGCTTCCCGTGCGCACATACAGCCAGCCGAGCAATATGCCTATCACGAAAGCCGCCGGAATCTGTGCGGGGTTGAAATGCACCAAACCGAACACGAGCGCGGTTATCGGCACCGCCACCACCGCCTTTACCTTGCCCTCAAGCAGCGAGCCGAGGAATGCGCGGCGGAACACCAGCTCCTCGACCACAGGCCCTGCCACCGCCAAACAGAATATGCCGAGCGGGTTGTGCATCAGCGACTCCATGCTCCCGCCAAGGCTGTCGCTCAGGTCAAGAAGCTCCTCCACATAGCTCATCGGCACAAGAGCCAGGACAAGTATCGCCACCGCCAGCGGCAAAACCGTCCTGCGGCGCACGATCCCCGCCCGGGGCGACAGCAGCCGCCAGCTGTAGAGTGCGCCTATTGTCAGCGCATAGATGGCGAGCATCATCCCCGAAAGCACGTAAGGGTTGCAAATCTGCCCGGAAACCTTGTCAACCCCGCCAAAGCTCATGCCGTAAGCACCAAGGATATACGTGGTTACTATTGGCACTACAACCTGCATTATAATGAATACAAGAACAACGAGAACCGCTTTTTTCATATCCAGAACCGAATTGTTTTGATGTTAAAACGTAATTTGTATGCAAAGATAGCGAAAAAATACAGCCGAATGCTTTGCCTGTTAATGGGAATTTCTTACTTTTGCACCGCGTTTGCGCAACCGTATGGCGCGAATGGCGGGATAGCTCAGCCGGTTAGAGCGCATGATTCATAATCATGAGGTCCCCAGTTCAATCCTGGGTCCCGCTACTTGAACAAAAAGGCACAGATGGTTTCCACCTGTGCCTTTTTTGTTTTATGTCCCCTGTGCGTTTCCCTGCAATTACAGGTTCTGCTGAAAAGTGGCGAAAACTACATAAGACATAGGAAAAACTACGTCCTATGCAGGAAAAATTATGTCTGATGTAGTTTGAATTACATCAGACATAATTTTTTGCCCTTGCAACCTGCTGGGAAACATTCACTTACAACAAGCTGCCGCTCCCTTGCAAAATTTTGGCAATCAGAGTGTTATTCAAAACTGCCCAAATATGGGAAATCTTGCACCTTGCTGCCTGTTTACGGATGCTTATTTCAGGTTTCCCGACTCTATCAGATACTCGCCTATCTGCACCGCGTTAAGTGCCGCGCCCTTGCGTATCTGGTCGCCGGAAAGCCAGAATGTCAGTCCGTTTGGATTTGCGAGGTCGCTGCGGAAGCGTCCCACATAAACATCGTCCTTGTCGGCTGTGAAAAGCGGCATGGGATATTCACCGTTCTGCGGGTTGTCAACGAGGGTAACGCCCTTTGCGGCGGCAACGGCCTTGCGCGCCTCGCCAACGCTTATGGGGCGTTCGGTCTCAATCCAAACGCTCTCGCTGTGGGAGCGGAGGGACGGCACACGCACGCAGGTCGCGCTTGTAACAACATCGCTGTGCATTATCTTGCGCGTCTCGTTATACATCTTCATCTCCTCCTTTGTATAGTCGTTGTCGGTGAACACGTCAACCTGCGGTATCATGTTGAAGGCAAGCTGGTGGGGGAACTTGCTCACGGTTATCTCCTCGCCGTTTAGAGCCTGGCGGTACTGCTGCTCAAGCTCTTTCATCGCCGCCGCGCCCGCGCCGCTCGCCGCCTGGTATGTGGCAACGTGTATGCGCTTTATGTGGCTGAGGTTTTCGAGCGGTTTCAGCGCCACGACCATCATTATCGTGGTGCAGTTGGGGTTGGCAATTATCCCACGCGGACGGTTGAGCGCGTCCTCGGGGTTGCATTCCGGCACAACGAGAGGCACGTCTCCGTCCATACGGAACGCGCTCGAGTTGTCAATCATCACAGCCCCGAACTTTGTTATGTCGTTGGCGAAGTCTTTCGACACTCCGCCGCCCGCCGACGTGAAAGCTATGTCTATGCCCTTGAAACCGTCGTTATGTTGCAGAAGTTCCACTTCATATTCCTTGCCGCGAAAAACATATTTGCTCCCCGCGCTGCGCTGCGAGCCGAAAAGGCGGAGGCTGTCAATCGGAAAATCGCGCTGTGCGAGCACTTTCAGAAATTCCTGCCCCACCGCGCCGCTTGCTCCTACGATAGCTACATTCATGCTTGTTTGGTCTTTGTTGTTTACGTGAATTTTGTCGGAGAAATCTGTCGGTTTTTCTCTCCGAAGTTTTGCAAAATTATCGTTTTTCCGCTGATAACGCGCCGCAGGTGTAAAGTTTTTCGTTACTTTGCAAGGATAATATGCGTAAAAACGCTTTGAACGAATGGCAATGCCCGAAAAAAACTGGAAAGAGCGCACGGAGCTGCTCCTTGGCGGCAACGCGGTAGAAAGGCTGGCGCAGAGCAGCGTGCTTGTAGCCGGCGTGGGCGGCGTGGGGGCTTATGCCGCCGAAATGATATGCCGCGCCGGCGTGGGAAACATCACTATTGCCGATGCCGACTGCGTGGCACTCTCGAACATAAACCGCCAGTTGCCGGCAACGCACTCAACCGTGGGGCTTGGAAAGGCCGCGCTCGTGGCGCAAAGGCTAAAGGACATAAACCCGGAGCTTGAAATCAGGGCGGAAAACATCTTCCTCGACGCGGACAACATCCCCGCCTTGCTCGACGGCGGAAGTTTCGACTTTGTTGTTGACGCTATCGACACCATTACGCCCAAGGTAACTCTGATAAGCGAGGCAATGAAACGCAGGATGCGCATCGTCTCGTCCATGGGCGCGGGGGCAAAGACCGACATAACGAAAATCCGCTTTGCAAACATCTGGGACACGTTCAACTGCGGCCTGAGCCGCGCCGTGAGGCAGGCGTTGAAAAAACGCGGGCTTGCAAGGCGAAGGCTTCCCGTAGTGTTTTCGGAGGAAACGCCCGACATGAACGCCGTAAAGGCGGTGGAGGGCGAGCGAAACAAGAAGACAACCGCAGGAACTGTGTCGTATATGCCGGCGGCGTTCGGGTGTTTTCTCGCCGAATACGTCATCACGCATCTTGTATCAGACAAAAAATAATCAATCATGATAAACCTGAAAGACATTCACAAGAGTTTCGGAAACCTTGAGGTTCTGCGGGGCATAGACCTGCACATAGGAAAAGGCGAAATAGTGAGCATCGTCGGACCAAGCGGCGCGGGGAAAACCACGCTGCTCCAGATTATGGGCACACTCGACCGCCCCTCGGCGGGAACTGTAGAGCTTTGCGGAATGGACGTAGGGCGGATGGGGCAGAAGGAACTTGCGCGTTTCCGCAACAGGAAAATAGGCTTCGTGTTCCAGCAGCACCAGCTCCTCAACGAGTTCACCGCCGAGGAGAACGTGCTTATCCCCGCCTACATCGCAAAGACCGGGCGCAAGGAGGCACTCGCCCGCGCTGAGGAGCTGCTCGGTTTCGTCGGGCTTTCAGACCGCAAAAACCACAAGCCGCTCGAACTTTCGGGCGGTGAGCAGCAAAGGGTGGCGGTGGCGCGTGCGCTTGTCAACAACCCCGACATAATTTTCGCCGACGAGCCGTCGGGAAGCCTCGACACCAAGAACAAGGAGGAACTTCACAGACTGTTTTTCGACCTCCGCGAACGCTACGGGCAGACTTTCGTCATTGTTACCCACGACGAGGCACTCGCGTCGCAAACCGACCGCACAATACATATGCGCGACGGTTTGATTGTAACGCCAGAGGCGGATGCGGAAACCGCCATCTGACACAGACAGGACACTAACTTACCGAAAACGGAAACGATATGACATTGCAGAAGAAAATCACGGCGCTGCTGATGCTGGCGCTTGCCGCCGCGCCTCTGTGTGCGCAAACACAGTGGCACTCTCCTATGGAGAACTGCGGGGATGAGCCTTTCGTGTGCGGACGTGCGTGGAACAAGGAACTGGGCAAGAACTTCCACCGTCTGCCCGAAAGATACAAGGGAAAGGTTACGCAAAGCGTTTGGGGGCTTTCCCACCTCAGCGCGGGGCTTTCGCTCAGGTTCACCACCAACTCGAAGAACATCAGGGTGAAGTATGTCATGGGACAGAAACCGGGCTACCTGAACATGGCGTGGCTCAACCATTCGGGAGTTGACCTCTACGGTGCTGACGCGAAAGGCGGGCTGCACTGGGTGGGAAACCACATGGACTGGAAACTGCGTGGCGACACTGCGGAGATTACGTACCGCGAAATAAGCTACCCCAAGGGTTTGGAGGCGGGGGCGGAGTTCCGCGTTTACCTTCCGCCTTACAACGAGGTGAAAAGCATTATGGTGGGCGTTGACAACGGCGCGAGTTTCTCGTACAAGCGCGAAAAGCGGGCCAAGCCAATTGTTGTTTACGGCTCGTCAATCGTAAACGGCGCGTCGCCCTCGCGCCCGGGGCTTATGTTCACCAACATCGTGGCGCGAGAAAGCGGCTGGCCGGTTGTGAACCTCGGCTTTTCCGGCTCGGCCCTCATGGAACCTGCGGTATTCGACTTCCTGTCTGAAATAGATGCGCGCGCGTTCATCATAGACCCTATGCCAAACAGCTACGGTCTCGGCGACGAAATTGTGAAACGCGCCTGCGGCGGCATCAGGAAGCTGCGCAAGGCAAGCCTTGCGCCGATACTTATGGTGGAGGCTTCAGTGCCGATGGACACGATGTTCCGCAAGAAACGCTGCATGGACTATATAAACGGCAACAAGCGTTTCCGCGAGGCCTACGACAAGCTCCGTGCAGAGGGCATCACGGGGTTGTACTACCTGCCCGCAAAAGACTTGAAGTTCACCGAGGAGTCAATGATTGAGGGCACTCACCCCAACGACTTCGGAAACCGCCAGTATGCCGATGCATACCTCAAAAAAATCAAGGAAATGTTCAACGGAATGCAGGCAAGGGGCAGAGCTTCGCGTGCAAGGGTACGCAGATAAAAAGCCGCCTTGCCCATAACAAATGCGCCCGATGCAGCCTTGGCTGCATCGGGCGCATTGTTTTCAGCGTACCTCTGTGGGGCGTTTACTTCTTTTTCTTTGTCTCCACCACAATCATTATCGGATAGTGGTCGCTCGGCGTGTGGGCGCGTGCCACTTTCCTGCCGTTCGCATCGGTCGTTTCGGTGCGGTAAACATCGGTCAGCTCACCGTATTTCTCAACCGTGAACTCCTTGGTGAGGAATATGTGGTCTATTCTCCTATCCATACCAAGCCCCTCGGGGTGGAAGTCGTTGAAGGTGCTCATGTTGAGGTAGCGGAACTTGGCAATGCGGCAGGCGTCGTTGAGAATGCCCGAATTGTCTATCAGCTTGAAGCCGTCGTTGTCCTGATCGATGTTGAAGTCGCCCGAAAGGATTGCCGGCAGCCTGTGCTTGTCCTCCTTTATGCGGTTCAAAATCATCTTCGCGCTCTCGGCGCGTGCCGTTACACCCACGTGGTCCATGTGCAGGTTGTAGTAAACGAACTTGAACTTGGTGCCCTTTATCTTGAAAACGCCCCAAGTGCATATTCTCACGCAAGCCGCGTCCCATCCCAAGCCGGGGCGGTCGGGCGTGGGGCTTAGCCAGAAGTTGCCGCTCTCAAGAAGCTCGAACTTGTTGGTGTCGTAGAATATTGCGGAGTGCTCCCCCTTTTTCTTGCCGTCATCGCGCCCCACGCCGATGTACTCGTAGCCGGGAAGCTGCGCCTTCATGTCCTCGAGCTGGTTGAGGAAGCCCTCCTGTGTGCCGAAAATCTCGAACCCGTGAAAGCGTATGAGCTTCGTAAGATAGGGGCAGCGTTGCTGCCAGCTTTCGCCACGGTTTGCGTCATACTCGCTTTGCAGACGGATGTTGTAGGTTGCAAGCACGAATTTGTGCGCCGACACCGACATTGCCGTGATAAGCGCGACAAATAGTATTGTAAGTTTTTTGTTCATGATGTTGGAATGTTTGTTTTGCTTTGCAAATATAGCAATAAAAGCCGCGTTGCCGAAAAAAGCGATGAAGTTTTCCCGGCTTCCGCCGGCTGTTTGCCGATTTTCGAGGAAACATTATAACCGCTTGGGTTTCAAGAAAATAAACAGGGAAGCAAAAATCTCTGTAACGTTTTGGTTTCCACGGCGTTGCAAAGGGCGTAAAAAAGGTCTGATGTAGTTTGAATTACATCAGACATAATTTTTCCCGCATAGGACGTAGTTTTTCCTATGTCCTATGTAGTTTTCGGGGCGTGGGCAACTGGCGGCGGAAAACAAAAAGAGAGCGCCGCCGGGACGCTCTCTTTTCGTATGTTGAAGCGGGGCTGTTTTTCTCAGACCCTTTCGATGTATGCTATAACGTCGCCACGGCTTACGCTTGAGCCTTGCTTTGCGCAAATCTCCACGAGGCGGCCGCCCATGTTGGCGGGAACTTCGGATATGAAGCCGTGATTGTTCTCAATGTAGCAGAACGTGTCGCCGTCGTTGTATTTCTGTCCGATGAAAGGCTCGATGGCTTTCTTCGCCTCGCCTTCGCCCTGGATTTCCCAAAGCAACTTTCCACTCTCCCTCGCAACAACGGGGTCGGCCTTCTGGTGCTTGAGTTCCGAAATCTGCTCGGCGGTAAGTCCCGCGCCGGTCTGCGCGTCCTTAGCCTTTTGCAGGTCTTCGAGGAAACGCTTCTTTGCCGCGCCGGTCTTGTAGTCGCGATACTGCGACTCGTGCATCGCGAACTCGAACAGTTCTTCCTGGTCTTCTCCCTCGTCCCAGCCGTTTTCCCTCATTTCCTTTTGGAAGCGTGCAAGGTCGTCGGGATAGTTGCCCTGCGGGTCGTCGGTCGTGAACTCGAAGCCCTTTTCCTTTGCCAGTTCCACAAGTTCGGGGGCCACCTCTCCGGGCAGCTTTCCGCTCTTGCCGAGAATCATTCCCCAGATGCTGTCGTCCATCATCGAATAGCGCGGCTTGCCCATGCTCTCGCAAAGCAGGTTCATAAGGGCGATGTTCTTCACATACTGGCTGAACGGCGTAACAAGCGGGGGGTAGCCCACACGCGGCCAAACGTATGCCACCTCGTTGAAGAGGCGCACCAGAAGTTCGTCCTCGCTGTAGGGTTTCTCGCCCTTTGCCTCGCGGTTGTGGTTTATCGCGCTCTGCACGCCCTTGAGGTCGGCCATCATCGAACCCATCATGCCTCCGGGAAGTCCGCAGCCGAGAAGCAGGGAACTCTCCAGACGGTTCTGCTTGTTCATGAAATAGCCAAGGAAATCGTCGATGAACTCCTGGGTGAGCTTGCGCACCTCCATGTAAGCGTCCATGTCGATGTCTGCAACCTCAAAGCCGTAGTGCTTGAGCATGCTCTGCACGGAGATTACGTCGGGGTGTCCCTTTCCCCATGAAAGCGGCTCCACGGCAGTGTCGATGATGTCCGCGCCGTTCTTGCACACTTCGAGCACAGAAGCCATTGCAAGCCCCGGTCCCGTATGGCTGTGATACTGTATTATAATTTCGGGATGTTTTGCCTTTATCATTGCGCAGAGCTTGCCGAGCATTGCCGGCTGTCCCACGCCCGCCATGTCCTTGAGGCATATTTCGGGCGCGCCCGCCTCAATCAGCTTGTCGGCAACGGCACTGTAGTATTCCGCCGTGTGGATGGGCGATGTGGTGATGCAAAGCGTGGCCTGCGGGGTCATGCCGGCACCGAGCGCGTAATGGATGCTCGGGATAATGTTGCGCACATCGTTGAGACCGCAGAATATGCGGGGGATGTCAACTCCCTGCGCGTGCTTAACCTTGTACATGAGCTTCCTCACGTCTGCCGGCACGGGGAACATGCGCAGCGCGTTAAGTCCGCGATCGAGCATATGGGTCTTTATGCCCGCCTCGTTGAACGGCTTTGTGAATGCCCTTACAGCCTTGTTGGGGTTCTCGCCGTAAAGGAGGTTGACCTGCTCAAACGCCCCGCCGTTGGTCTCCACACGCGAAAAGCATCCCATCTTGATGATTGCGGGCGCGACGCGCTCAAGCTGGTCCTTGCGCGGCTGGTATTTGCCCGACGACTGGAACATGTCGCGGTAAACGAGACTGAATTGGATTTTCTTCTTATTCATGACCTGTTTCTTTGTTTGTCTGACATTGATGGATAATGCGCCGCCATACACACGCACATTATGCGGTGCAAAGTTATGAAATTCCCGCGATTTGGCATTCCGCGAAACGAATGTTTTTGTTAGATTTGCAAACAGCGCGGACCGGCGGCGAGTATGCCGGAAAAAATTCCGCCGACGCTGTAATAATCCCGCAGGTTGTCTGTCATAAAGGAGCAGACACCATAGATTGCATGAACGATTTACAAATAGTGGAGCGCATTCTCAAGCACCGCGAAAAGAGGCTTTTTGCGGTGCTTGTGGCTAAGTATTCGGGCGTGGTGCTTTCCAAGGCTCTCGCCATAGTGCGCGACAGGGAACTTGCGGCGGAAATTTCGCAGCAGACCTTTATAAAGGCGTACACAAACCTTGGCTCGTGGGGCGGCGGCGAGTCTCTCGCCCCGTGGCTCACGGTGATTGCCTCGCACTTGGCTATAAACCTGCTCGACAAGATAAAGCGGCGCAACAGTGCGCCGCTTACGGACGACGTGGCCGAAGAGGAGGACTTCTCGGAGGAGCGCGAGGAGAAACTCGCCCGACTGCGCGAGGCCGTAAGACTTCTGCCCGTGCAGGAACGCGAAATAATAAGGCTGCACTATTACGAGAACATGAAAACAGGAGAGATAGCGGAAAAGCTGAAACTGTCGCCGTCGAACGTTCTCGTGAAGCTGCACAGAATACGAGAGAAACTGAAAGAACAACTAAAATCCTTGGAAAATGAACGATAAGGAACTTGACAAACTGATTAAGGACAGCTTTGAGCGCGATGCGATGCTCGAAGAGATAAACCGCAGCGTGATGAGGCAGATTAACCGTTCGGAACGCAGGATTACGGCGCGGCGGCTCGCGAGAATGGCAGCGGTGGCGTTCGGTGCGCCTTTGGTTGTGCTGGGCGGCGTGTGGAGCATTCACAATGCAATGGCAAACGCGGACTCCAAACTTGTCGTTGCCTTTCTCGCCGTATCGGCGTTGATACTCATTTCATCGACGGCGGGATGTGTGGCAAAATTTTCTTCGGAAAAGCTGTAATAATTCCCCGGTGCGTCTGTCATAAGGGTGAAGTCTAACAAATAAAAAGAAACGAGATGATAGAAGATTTGCAAGGCATGTTTGCCATAATCCTTTCGCTGGGCATTCCCATAACAGTAATGTCCTGGTACTACCACAGCAAGATAAAGGAGAAGAACGCCGACGTGGATTTGCGCAAAGCCCTTATCGAGAACAAAATCGACGCGGAAACGGCAAAGGTGATTATCGCCGAAAAGTCGCCGGAAAGGAAAAAGGAGAAAAAGTTCGCGAGCCTGACATGGGGGCTTTCCCTTGTGGGAATGGCGTTGGGCGTACTCATACCGCTGCTTTGCGGACTGGATCTCGAAAATGAGAACAGCGGGTTCGAGTTTGCCGCTTGCATCGTGCTGGGCATGGGCTTGGGACTCCTTGCCGCATTCCTCATAATATGGAAGCTCCGCAAAAAGGAAGAGGAGCAGAAAGAGGACAAAGCGTCAGAAGAACAGTAAATCCATACTCTTACGGTTAATCATTTGGGGCGGCTGCAAACTTTTGCAGCCGCCTTTTTCATGCGCGGCATTTGCGCATAAGGCGCAGCAGGAGCGTCCTGCCCCAAACAACGACAAGCGCGAAAAGCACGCGGGTGGATATAATCCAGAACACGCTTATCCCAATCGCGCCAAACACGCACGTGTCCTCGATTATGGAGTGGTTCATCGCCAGATGCCTGTTGACAGCCGCCGCCTTCTCCCTTGAAATTTCCCCGCCCTTTATGCAGTCGAACATCACCGCGCCGCCGTATGAAATCCCGAGCGTGTTGCCGACGAGCCAGAAATAGGCGGCGTCTGCGGGAAGTCCGAAAAAGCGCATCAGCGGACGCAGAAACCTTGAAATGGCATTGAGCAGACGGTAAGCCTGAAGCGCGTTCTGCAAAATCATCACGGCGAGAATTATTGCGAACATCATCACCGAGACCTTGACGTTTGCCACCGCCCAGCCCTCCGCGACTTCCCAAAGCGTGGCATCGGCTTGAGGGGCTGCGCCAAAGCCGAAACTTTGCGGCATATCGGGCAGCACGAGGTTTAGGTAGAACGCCGCCGCAAAAGCCATTATTATTCTCAAGACCACCATCCCTACAAACGATGACCCGGTGCGGTGGGTTACGGTGCACTCCATGGGAAGCGCGTGGCACAGCAGCATCATAAGCGAAATTATCGTGGCCTGACGCAGCGTGAGCGTGAGCGAAAGCAGCACGGCTATGCCGGCGTAGGTGGTGAGCGCGGCCCCGGTGATGAAAGCCACCGCGCTTTCGCCCGGAAGCCCTATAAGGCGGAACACGGGGTCGATGTAGCGGGCGGCATAACCTATTATCCCGAAATGCTGCAGCAAGGTTACGATGAGAGATATGGGAATCATCATCTTGAGCAGCCACAAAGTCATTTTGCAAGACTTCGGAAAAGCGTCGGTGCAGCACCTGCGCATCCTCGCCCCATGAAGAACAATCAGTTTTCTTTTCAAAACAGCGGACATTATTAATCGCGCTGCAAAATTACCTAATTTATTCGTGGCATGATATTGTCCCATGGTTCGTGTTTGCAGTTTTAGATTTTTACGTATTTTTGCTCTATAATATATTTATCTATGAAAAAGTTAGGTTCGTTGTTTTTGGTAATGCTGTTCGGGTGTTTTTGCATCTCGGCACGCAAAGTGACAATTAAGGCTGGGACGATAATTCCCTTGCAGTCGGTAAACCAAGTCAAGGCTGCCGATGTGCTGGAAGGGCAGCTTGTGGATTTCCGCGTAATGCAGGATGTCTGCGTGGACAATGCCGTTGTAATTCCCAGAGGGACCTGTGTGAAAGGCAAGGTGGTTGAGGCGAAAAAAAGCAGTGTTGCAGGAACAAAAGGACGTTTGGGAATTACCATAACTACAATGAACCTGCCATCGGGCGATCCACTGTTTCTTACCAATACAGAAGTGCATATAAGCGGAAATAACAGAACCGTCCTTGCTGTTGCTACAGGAATATTCCTCTGGCCTTGTTTTCTTATCCCTGGCACGAAAGCTGTTATGCCCGCCGGCTATGAAGTTCAGGCTAACGTGGCTGCAAATACAACGGTTGAGGTCGATTAGCGTTTTTGCCATGCGGTTGGCGTCCGCAGCTCTCGCTTTTTTCCTAACTTTGTGGGTGAAGAAAACTAAAACTTTGACTATATGAAAATAAGAAACTGTTTCATGGCTGCCGCACTGGCTGTTGCCGCCTCGGCAATGGCGGGCGTTACCCTGCCGCCCGAAGGCGAGTGGGTGAAGCCCACCGACAAATCCATTGTTTACGTGGGGCGCGTGAGCTTCCGCAATCCCGACGCTCCCATGTTCAACTATCCCGGCACGGAAATACGCGCAGGGTTCACCGGCACATCGCTGAAAATGGTCTGCAAGCCAATGACGGGCTACTTCATGGTGAGCATTGACGGCAAAAAGGCTTTCAAGGTGGGCTTCAACGCCCCCAAGGACTCCATTGTCAACCTTGCCACCGCGCTTTCGCCGGGCAAGCACACCGTAAGGGCTATGTACATCATCGAGGGGCTTGACCGCAAGGGCGACTTCCGAGGTTTCATTCTCGACGAGGGCTGCAAGCTGTTCAAGCCCGCGCTGCCCAAGCACCGCATCGAGTTCATCGGCAACTCCATCACCTGCGGCTTCGGCAACGAAAGCCTCAGCAAAAACGATCCTTTTGAGTTTGAGAGCGAGAACCACTACCTTACATACGCCACCATTGTGAGCGACAAGCTCGACGCTCTCCACACCGCCATTGCCAAAAGCGGCATCGGCGTTTACCGCAATGCCGGTGCTCCGATAGACGGTTCGCCCGACGTTATGGCGGTTGAATACCCCTACACCATTTACAAGGACCATTCCGAGCGTTGGGATTTCTCGCGCTTCCGTCCCGAGGTGGTGTGCATCAACCTTGGCACAAACGACTTCTCCGGCCCGGGCTACAAGGTTGAGAAATACGAAAAGGCATACAGGGAGTTCCTCACCATTGTGCGCGGCCATTATCCCGGCGTGCCCATTGTGCTGCTCACAGGCAGTATGCTGCAGGGCGAGACCAACGAGTTGCAGAAAAAGACGCTCGACCGCATTGCGGCAGACTTCAAAAGCGCGGGCGACAGCAAGATATACCGCCTCGACTTCTCGCCGCAGAAAGGCGACCTGGGCTATGGGGCGTGCTGGCATCCCAGCTACAGGCAGCACCAGAAGATGGCGGACGAGCTGCTGCCGTTGCTGAAGAAACTGCTGAAACAATAACCCCGCAGAACACAGGCATAAACAAGGCGATGCCGGTTTCCAAACCAAAGGAAACCGGCATTCTTTATTCTTAAAACGCGCCTGCGCACAAACAAATCCATGCGGAATTTACGCACAAAGGCAGAAAAGCCGTAACGCCATGAAACACAGAAATTTAGCTTGATTTCAGACACTCCGCGTAAGTTTTTGTGTTTCAAATATTTGCAAACGGCGAAAAAAGGTCTGATGTAGTTTGAATTATGTCTGATATAATTTTTCCTGCGTCCTATGTAGTTTTTCCTACATCAAATGTAATTTTCGGAGTGATTGGGAAAGCAACCGCTTTTGGGGTTTGCGGAATTATATGAACGATGTATGTGTTTATTTATTGAATACGGTATATATGTAGGGGCGTATGGCATACGCCCTGCACGCCATCGCATGAGCCGCAGCGCAAACCTTTATCGCAACATTGCAAACTGGTGCAATTCAGGGCGTATGCCATACGCCCCTACAGCGGTGCTGTTTATTGAATACTTGACTGTTGGGCGTTTACAGCTTACGTGCGCCCTACCCCACCGTTCCTTCCAGCGACACGGAAAGCAGCTTGCGCGCCTCGACGGCGAACTCCATGGGCAGCTTGTCGAGCACATTCTTGGCGTAGCCGTTCACAATCAGCCCCGCCGCCGTTTCGGGATCAATGCCGCGCGAAGCGCAATAGAACATCTGCTCCTCCGAAATCTTGGATGTGGTGGCCTCATGCTCCACCACGGCGGTGTTGTTGTGCACGTCTATATATGGGAACGTGTGTGCGCCGCACGTGGGCGACAGCAAAAGCGAGTCGCACGAACTGTAGTTGCGCGCCTTGCCGGCGTTCCTGCCCACTTTCACGAGACCGCGATATGAGTTCTGGCTCTTGCCAGCCGAAATGCCCTTGCTTATAATGGTGCTGCGCGTGTTGCTGCCAAGGTGTATCATTTTCGTGCCGGTGTCCGCCTCCTGGTGGTTGTTGGTAACCGCCACACTGTAAAATTCCGCCTGTGAGTTGTCGCCCTTCAAAATGCACGAGGGGTATTTCCACGTTATTGCCGAACCTGTCTCAACTTGCGTCCACGACAGTTTGCTGTTCCTGCCCCGCAACGCCCCGCGCTTTGTTACGAGGTTGTAAACACCGCCCTTGCCCTCGGCGTTGCCGGGATACCAGTTTTGCACTGTGGAGTATTTCACCTCCGCATCGTCGTTCACGATAATCTCCACTATTGCGGCGTGAAGCTGGTTCTCATCGCGCATGGGCGCGGTGCATCCCTCGAGGTAGGAAACATAGCCCGCGTCGTCGCACACTATAAGCGTGCGCTCGAACTGCCCCGTGTTGCGGGCGTTGATGCGGAAGTATGACGACAGCTCCATAGGGCATCGCACTCCTTTGGGAATGTAAACAAACGAGCCGTCGGAAAACACCGCGCTGTTGAGCGCGGCATAGAAGTTGTCGCGGTAGGGCACCACGCTGCCGAGATACTGCCTCACAAGGTCGGGATGGTTTTTCACCGCCTCGCCTATGGAGCAGAATATCACGCCGAGTTCGCGCAATTTATCCTGAAATGTGGTCTTCACCGAAACGGAGTCCATTATTGCATCCACAGCCACTCCGCCGAGCGCGAGACGTTCCTCGAGCGGTATTCCCAGTTTGTCGAACGTCTTGACGAGTTCGGGGTCAAGTTCCTTTTTCCGGTCGTGCGTCTTGGGCTGTGCGTAATACGATATTGCCTGATAGTCAATCTGCGGCAGGTTCACGTGTCCCCATGCGGGCTGTTTCAATGTCTGCCAGTACCGCAGGGCTTTCAATCGGAACTCGAGAAGCCACTCCGGCTCTCCCTTGCGCATGGATATGGTGCGCACAACGTTTTCGTCAAGCCCGATGGGGATTACGTCCGTTGAAATTTCCGTGGTGAAGCCGTATTCGTATTTCTTGTCTGCCACACTGCGCACAAAGGCGTTTTTACCCTCGCTTGCAGCGGGCGTTGCAGATTGGTTTTCAGTTTTTTTCATCGTCAAAATGTTACAATGACGGCACACAGGGAGAAACGCATCCTCCCTGCGTGCCTTATTTACTGTACGCTGTCGGTGTTTGTGCAAACGGTGTCCTCTGCTGCTGCATTGTCCTGCTGGTGGCTTTCGCTGTATGCCTTGAAAGCATAGCCGAGACTGTTTTTCACCGGCTCATAGAGGTAAGACTCTTCGGCCTTGTCCTGTCCCACAATCCCGAGAAAGCTCATAACGTTGAACACGCAGCTCATGAGTATGAGGTATTTCACAACGCTCACAACAGCCCCGAGAATGCTGTTGGGCAGACCTATCTTCATTCCCTTCAACGCCTTTGTGAGCAGGTTTGCCGCGAGGCCGAGGAGAATGGGGACAACTATCCACAGCACGAGAAACGCCAGAATGTTGGCAACGGTGGGAGACGCACCTATGCGCGGCGACAGAAAGCCGCCGAAGCTCGAATAAAGCCCCGCCGCCACAAAAAGCCCCACGACAAAGCCCACCATAGAGAATATTTCCTTCAGGAAGCCCTGCCGCCATCCCCTGTAGATTGCCCATATAAAGAGCAGCAGAATAACAAAGTCTATGAATGGCATATCCGCTACAATTATCAGAGGGTTGCCTTAACCTCCACCTGCTTGAACGTCTCGATTATGTCGCCCTCCTTGAGGTCGTTGCAGTTGGCGAGGCTGATGCCGCACTCAAAGTTTGCACCAACCTCCTTGACATCGTCCTTGAAGCGTTTGAGGGCTGCGATGTTCGCGGTCTGTATTACGATGCCGTCGCGTATGAGGCGTGCCTTGTCGCTGCGGGAAACCTTTCCCTCGCTGACAAACGCTCCGGCAACAAAGCCAACCTTGCTGATGTGGAACACCTGGCGCACCTCTATCGTGGCGGTAACCTCTTCCTTGACCACAGGCTCAAGCATACCTTCCATTGCGAGCTTCACCTCGCCGATGGCATCGTAGATGATGGAATACATACGGATTTCCACACCCTGCTGGTCGGCCTGTTTCTTGGCAAGCGCACTCGGGCGAACCTGGAAGCCTATGATGATGGCTTGTGAAGCTGCGGCAAGGGAAACGTCGTTTTCGGAGATTTGTCCCACGCTCTTCAAGATTACGTTGACCTTTATCTTCTCGGTTGAAAGCTTTTCGAGAGAGTCGCTCAAAGCCTCCACCGAACCGTCAACATCGCCCTTGACCACTATGTTGAGTTCCTTTGTTCCGCCGCGTGCAATCCTGCGGCCAATCTCGTCAAGCGAGAGAATGGAATGCGCCCTTTGTGCCTGTTCGCGCTGCAACTGCTCGCGTTTTGTGGCAATCTCACGCGCTTCCTGCTCGGTTTCCATTACGTGGAAAGCGTCGCCGGCCTGAGGCGCACCGTTAAGTCCGAGAACTGTGGCAGCTCCCGAAGGGCCTACTTTCTCGATGCGCTGGTCGCGCTCGTTGAAAAGGGCCTTGACACGCCCATAGTTCGTCCCGGCAAGCATCACGTCGCCGATTTTGAGCGTGCCGTTGCTCACCAGCACAGTGGCGACATAGCCGCGCCCACGGTCGAGCGAGGATTCTATGATTGTGCCCGTAGCCTTGCGGTTGGGGTTTGCCTTCAAATCGAGCATATCAGCCTCGAGAAGCACCTTGTCGAGAAGTTCCCTCACTCCAAGCCCCTGTTTCGCCGAAATGTCCTGACTCTGGTACTTGCCTCCCCATTCCTCTACGAGGTAGTTCATGTTGGCAAGCCCTTCCTTTATTTTGTCCGGGTTCGCTCCCGGCTTGTCTATCTTGTTTATTGCAAACACCATTGGAACGTTTGCCGCCATTGCATGGCTGATTGCCTCCTTAGTCTGCGGCATTATGCCATCATCGGCAGCAATTATTATTATAGCGACATCTGTAACCTGGGCGCCGCGCGCACGCATTGCCGTGAACGCCTCATGTCCCGGGGTGTCAAGGAACGTGATGTGCCTTCCGTTCTCCAGTGTTACGTTGTACGCTCCTATATGCTGGGTTATGCCTCCGGCCTCGCCCGCAATCACGTTCGACTTGCGTATGTAGTCAAGCAGCGATGTTTTGCCGTGGTCAACGTGTCCCATAACGGTAACAATCGGCGCACGCGGCTCGAGGTCTTCCTCGTTGTCCGCCTCTTCGGCCACCGCCTCGGTAACATCGGCACTCACATATTCGGTCTTGAATCCGAACTCCTCTGCCACGAGGTCGATAGTCTCGGCATCGAGACGCTGGTTGATGCTCACCATTATGCCTATGCTCATGCAAGTGGCGATAATTTGCGTTACAGGCACGTTCATCATTGCCGCCAGTTCGTTAGCGGTTACAAATTCGGTGAGCTTAAGTATCTTGCTCTCCTTTGCCTCCTGCGAAGCAGCCATTTCGGCTATCTCGCGGGCATTCTCCCGCTTTTCGCGGCGGTATTTAGCTCCCTTGCTGCCACGGCTCTTGTTGGTGAGGCGCGCAAGGGTTTCGCGAACCTGCTTTGCAACATCCTCGTCCGAAACGTCGGGTTTCAGTGGCTGCACCTTGTGAACCTTGCCTTTCTGGCGGCGCGGGTCGTTGTTTCTGTTGTTATTGTTGTTGCGGTTACGGTTGTCGTTGTTGCCGCCGTTATTACCGCCATTATTGTTATTGCTGCGGTTTCCGCCTATCTGCTGCCCGACGGCGTTAACGTCAACGCGCTCCTGCCCTATGCGGTTGCGCTTGTGCCGCTGTCCGCCCTGGGCATTTTTCTCCTCGCGCTCGCGCTTCTTCTCCTCCTTGGTCTTTTTCTTGGGACGGGTGTTGGGATTTATGGTCGAGAGGTCTATCGTTCCGAGAACCTTCGGCTTTGCAAGTTCCACGGTTGAGTGCAAATGAAAAATGCCGTCATCCTCAACCTTGCCTATTGCGTCGGTCTTCTTTTGTATGTCCTTTTGCTTCTGGTCTGCATTGTCCTTTTTCACCTCCGCAGCTGCCGCAGGTTCCGCCTCTTCCGCCGGGGCGGGTTTCTTCACAGGCGGGGCGGGTTTCTCCGCCGGCTTGGGCTGTTGCGCTTTCTTCTCCGGCTTCTCCGCCTGTTCCTGCTTCGGGGCGGCATCCTCTTTCTTTGCCTCCGCCTTTACAGGCTGGGGCTTCGTTTCCGCCTTGGGAGCGTGGACAGCCGGCTGTTTTGGCGCTTCAGTTTCGGGCTTGGGCGTTTCCTTTGCCTGAGTTTTCGGTGCAGGGTTGCCAAGGTCGATTTTGCCTACGGTCTTTAGTCCGGGACGCATATCCTTGGGGACTTCCGTCTTTATAACCTGCGGTTTCGGTGCGGCGGCCTTCTTCTCCTTGGCGTTCTTCACCTTTGTACTCTGAAGCAGCTTGTCCGCCTCCTTCCGCAAATCCTTGTCCGCCCCGAATTTCTTTTTCAGCATGTCATACTGCTCGTCGCTGATTTTCTCGTTCGGGGTGGCGTTTACCTCGAAGCCTTTTTCGCGCAGGAAATCGGCTATCGTGTCGATTCCCACGTTGAGTTCTCTTATAACCTTATTTAGTCTTATGTTCATAAACTGCTTATTCGTCCTCAAATTCTGCTTTCAATATACGCAACACATCGTCAACCGTGGATTCCTCCAAATCGGCCTTTTCGATGAGCATTTCACGCGGGGCGTTGAGCACGGCCTTTGCCGTGTCGAGCCCGATAGACTTGATGGCATCGATAACCCACTGGTCAATCACGTCTGAGAACTCGTCAAGATAAACATCCTCCTCGGGAGTGCTGCTCACCTCGCGGTAAACGTCTATTGTATATCCCGTGAGCATGGACGCCAGCTTTATGTTCATGCCGCTGCGCCCTATTGCGAGCGAAACCTCCTCCGGCTTCAGGAACACATCCGCCTTGTGCTCCTCCTCGTTCAGCTTTATGTTCGAGATTTTTGCGGGGGCGAGCGCACGCTGCACGAAAAGCTGTTCGTTGGGCGTGTAGTTTATCACGTCGATGTTCTCTCCGCGAAGCTCCCTCACCACTCCGTGTATGCGGCTTCCCCTCACGCCCACGCAAGCTCCCACGGGGTCAATTCTCTCGTCATAGCTCTCCACGGCTATCTTTGCCCTCTCGCCGGGTATGCGCGCGGCTTTCTTTATGGTGATGAGGCCGTCGGCTATTTCGGGGACCTCGCCCTCAAGAAGGCGTATGAGGAACTCCGGCGCCGTGCGGCTGAGGTAAATCTTGGGATTGTTGTTGGGGTTCTCCACGCGGTTCACGACGGCCCTCACCGTCTCGCCCTTGCGGAAGAAGTCGCGGGGTATCTGCTCGCCCTTGGGCAGGAACATCTCGTTGCCCTCGTCGTCAACCACGAGCATCTCGTTTTTCCAAACCTGGTAAACCTCGCCGCTCACAATCTCGCCCACGCGGTCCTTGTATTTGTTGTAAAGGGAGTCGTGCTCAAGCTCAAGCACCTTGCTCGCCAAAGTCTGGCGCAGCGTGAGGATGGCGCGGCGGCCGAACTTGGCGAAGTTTATCGGCTCGCTCACCTCCTCGCCCACCTCATAGTCGGCGTCAATCTTGTGCGCGTCGCTCAGCGAAATCTCCTTGTTTGGGTCGGCAACGTCATCGTCGCCCACAACTATGCGGTTGCGGTAGATTTCAAGGTCGCCCTTGTCGGGGTTCACAATAACGTCGAAGTTCTCGTCGCTTCCGAACATCTTTGCCAGCACGCTGCGGAAGCTCTCCTCGAGAACCCCCACAAGGGTGGTGCGTCCGATTTTCTTGTTGTCCTGAAAATCGGAAAAGATGTCAATCATGCTTTCTGTTACGTCTTTCTTGCGTGGCATTTTATATTCTGTTTTTATTGTCAATAGGGTAAAGGGGCTGCGCCCCATGTCAAGGCCGCCGTCCGCTGCGTGCTGCGCGGCAGCGCGTCATTTGAAGTCGATCACAGCCTGGCAGGTGTCAATCTCCGAAAAGCCGAGAGTTCTGTCCTCGTCCGCCATTTTGGCGCGCTTCGCGCCCTCGGGCTTGAACTTAACCTTCATGGTGACGGTTATGCCGTTCTCGTCAACGGCCTTCAGCACGCCCTTGAGCTTCTCGCGGCTTGTGGTGTGAACTTCCACGGCATCGCCCACATGGTTCTCATACTGGCGGTGAACCTTGAACGGCTGGCCGATTCCCGCGCTGCCCACTTCGAGTTCGTAGTCCTCGTCGTTGCGGTCGAGCTTCCCCTCGATAAAGCGGCTAAGCTCCACGCAGTCGTCAATCCACACGCCGTCCTTGTGGTCTATCTCCACCACAATGCGGTCGTCATCGCTGACCGTAAGGTCGGTAAGGAAATACTCCTTCCCCTCCAGCCATTCGCCAACTATGCTCTCAACTTTCTTTTTGTCTATCATTGCTTCAGACCTCTTGGATTATAACAACGAGTGAGGAACTTTTGCAAGCCCCTCACTCCTGAACGTGTGCAAAATTATACTTTTTCCGCGTAATGAGCAAAGGCTTTCCCATTTTTTTTGCCTAAAGCCCAAACATTTATTGCCTTATGCCCGCAGGCCATGCCGTTTCCGCACCCGCGCCTCGGAAAACCCGCACAAACCGCAGCCATTCCAATATCGCGCCACGGCAAAATTCTCCGCAAAGCCGCAAACACCGCCCAAATCACACAAAGCATTGATTTTCAAAGAAATAACCGCACAAAAGACACCCGGTATAACGATTTGTTTTTCAGGGACTTGAAAACGTCAAAAAAAGGTCTGATGTAGTTTTAATTATGTCTGATATAATTTTTCCTACGTCCTATGTCGTTTTTCCCACATCAAATGTATTTTTCGAGATGTTTGGGGAATGACGGGCGATTACGGTTTTGCGATAATTGTAGGGGCGTATGGCATACGCCCTGCACGCCGCCGCACAAACCGCATCCCGCAAGCTCCACATGATGTATGAAGTCCCTCGTCAAGTTTGTAACGCGCCCTTACAAATCCGGGAACAACCCCAGCTGTTCGGGGAACATATTGTGCGGCGTTTTCGTGAATATCCTTATCACGGTGAACTCCGGCAAATCCGAAAGCACCTTTATGTCGGTGGACTTCACCTTTTCAACCTTGTAGATATACCCTGGGGTTACCTTATACAAATCCTCGTGTTCCATTATGAAGAACTTGTTTATCATGTAAACCACCCTGCCCTTCACTTCGGGGCAAAATCTTTTACGCACCTGTTCAAGGGTGCGCAGTTCTCCGGAGTAGGGATCGTTCGGTTCGTAATTCGTGAACTGCGTGCAGTGGAAACCCTTTATGGAAACATAGTTCTGCTCCGTGTCCCTGGGATTCTTTTCAACCACAACCGAATCGTTTTCCGCCCCAACGCCCCTTATCGTAAGCGGGTACTTGATATATTTTTCTTTCAGCCCCGCAGTATATACGCCTATGGAGTTTTTCACAAAAACGCCGCCAACTATAAAGCCCCTGTTCCAGTTGTTCCACTGGTAGTCCGTCATATACTCAAACTGCTCGCCGGGATCGTGCACAACCCTGTACTGCGCGTTTGCAAACGAGGCAAACGCCAAAGCGCACGCGAGCAACACTTTTCTTGTCTTTTCCATAATCATGTTTTTACCAATATTTATCCAAACCGTAGCCGTTGGGGATTTCCGCCCAATTATTGCGGTCGGTCTTGGTGAATATACGCAATATCCAGAAAGGCTTGCGGTCCTTGAGAACATCGATGTCCTGCGAATTTATCAGCTCGATATGATTTATGAATGTCTCGTCAACCTTGTACAGATCCGCATAAACCATTATGAAATGCTTGTTAATCATATACAGCACATCCCCCTCCAACTTGGGATAACACTTGCGTCTTAGCTCGTCAAGGGAAACAAGGCGGTGGTTCTCCTTTGTGTATCTGTAAACATCCACACCGCCGTTGCATTTCATGTTTCCGAACATTACGTAAGCAATTTCGTCCTCTGCCATATCTGGGGTTTCAGCAACATATACGGAGTCGTTGTTGTTCCCCACGCCTTTCACCCACATCGGAAACCTCACAGGCGAATCGGTTGTGTCCGGGTCCACAAGATAGTGGCGATCCAAGCCTATCGTGCTCTTGACCAAAATGCCGTTCACCACATCAACATTCTTTGACGAGGGCGTAAGACGATTAAAGGTATAAGTCCAGCTTGTATCCCACGAGTCGTTTGGGTCCTGATAAATCTCATAAAAGTTCTTTATCACCTGGGCTTCGGCAGACGATGCACACGCAAGGCACAAAGCGCAAGCGGCGGCAAAACCGTATATCCTGTTCATTTTTTCTTCTTTTCAAGTACTTCTTCTTTCACCCCTGTCATCTTGCCGGCATAAAGCACGTCCGAAGGGATACAACTTTTATATTCCCCATTCGTGGGGTCATAGTAATGATATTCTCCCGATGCCGATATGTATTGCAGTATAACCGCATGTTTGTTGGCAGAAAAAGATGGCGGCAGACAACCATTGCTGTCTCTCGTCTGGATGACTCCCATTACATAGCCGCTTATTCCTGGTTCCATCAGCTTTTTCACCTCATTTTCTTCTCGCTTCCATCCTCCTCCCTCTGTGGTAAAATAGTTCTCTATATAATTGTATGCTACAGGGTTAGGAACATATGCAAGCCCGCTTGGCATTCCAACGTTCGGCCCTTCTCTACTTTCCGTTTTACATCCCGTTCCAGACCATTTTTTGTTGTTTCCATAAATGGAATTATACATACTGCCGTCATAGTAGTCATCTGCAAATTTTCCAGGAGAACATTTCCAGCCGAATTTTTTCGCCGCATACGCCAAACAGTTGTAGAAGCACGCTTCGTCGCTTCCGTAGATAGGTTCTTTCACCCTCTTTTCCGATTCATCGTTGTCCTGTTCTGTTTGCAGAAGTTGTGGTTCATCGATGTTCCCCACATTCAATTTCTTCAGTTCTTTCATTTTTCTATTGTTTTAGTTATACACATGTCAGATTTCAAAAGCATCCGGGCATAAAGCAAGCATACAGGTAACACCCGCCAAGCCGTTCACCAAACTCAAGTTTTCACACAGGTACGTTTTCTTTACCTTTGAGATGAATTTCGTGTAGTATTTTTGGACGATTTGCTTGCGCGTCTTTTCTATCAAGCCGTATTTCATGTGTCCTCTGCTTATATCTTTTGTTGCCCGATACAGCACGAACGCACTCAAAAACCATCCTTCGTTCACATTCTCAATCCTGTCATCTATTTCCTTTTCTATTTGGTCGAAGTCCACTGAATACACCAGAATGTCTATCTGCCTTTCTATCTCTTTGCTTGAAAGGATTTCGTTCAAATACGCCATTGACGTTGCAAGCATAAGCTTGTTTACATTGTAATATGGCACATTGCCTTTCATGTAGATTTCCCAATTGTTCACCATGCTGGAAATCTTGTGGGAATACACACCAAGTTCCAACGCTTTCCTTAAAAGGACGAACAGCAGAGGAAATTCCCATAAGGCTGTTATGTACAAATCTTTTGACATTACAGAAAAAGCGGACGGCATTATGTTCTGGATCTTGTCAATGGTTATTCTTAAAGCGGCTGTGCAAAAGCGGTTCAAATCGCCATCTTTTCTGTGGTTCGGATTTCCCAACCTGCAAGACAGATAAGCCAAATATCCGACCAACCCGCTCGTGCTGTACAAAGGGATGTTGTAAGATTTGCTCGTAAGCGTTTTGTAAATGGCAGCATCAACATCGCACAAAATCTCATCTATGTTCCCGGCAATATAACCTGCCTCATTCAACAAATTCACCGCCCAGCCTATTCCAGCCAACCCTTTGTCAAAGCTGGTGCTTCTCACACTTGGAAGCCCGGCCGCCATTTCGTCCACAAGAGTGTCTGGCGGCGTTTTCCGCCTCTGCCATGTCAAAACCTTTGGCAAGCGAGTAAAGAGCCAAACACACGCCTGTCTTTCCAGTGAAAAGCCCAAGATTTTTATAATTATAGCTTGTAAGCAATTCCAATATGCGTTCTCCTAAAAACCTGTCCATGTCTTGCCTCTTAATGCTGAAAAATATATTCTTTTCTTTATCACCGTCTCATCTACATTCGGCATTGTGCTGTTAGTCCCTCTAGGGTGTGTAAGATGGAACAAGGGACCTTCTGCCCTCTCCACTTTCATGTTTTTTGAGAGCCAGCGCATATATCTTTCCCCGTCCTCTATCCCCCAGCCATAGAACCGGGTGTTTTCTTTTCCGCTGGCTATATAGGATTCCCTGTTTGCCATATAAGCCCCTCCCACAGGGTTTGGCGGATACAGCTTGTTCATGAACTGCTTGTGTTGCAGCAAAAATTCAGCGCTTCTGTTTTCAAGGTACATTTCCCTAATCTCTTCGGAAGTGTCCAAAAAGTCATGTTCGTACGGATATGAGAAATCCGCTCCGTCCCTTAACAGCTCCACAGCCTTTTCCACCTGTTGTGCTGGAACAATCACATCTATGTCCCATACGGAAACATAGCGTTCCGTGGCGGAATCTAGCATTTTGTTTATGTACATGGTTCTGTGCAGCACAGGGTCTTTGTCTTCCACAAAATCATACTGTACGCTTTTGGGCATCAATTTATGGAAAATCCCGGAGTTTCTGCTTCCGACTTTCAGGAAATGTATTTTGGTGTCAAACTCGGAAGACAGATATTCCGTTACCGCCAGTGCATTCTCCAGCCTGACAAAGGAGTCGAACTTTGCCAAAAGCAAAAAAGCGGTGTCTTTTAGATTTATCATAACATAAAGGTTTTGCGCCCATTTGCAAGGGGCTTTTTCCATACATATCCATGGCAGACTATCGGTGTGGTTTAATTGCCGCCTGTCCGCATCGGCGGCACTACTGCGCAAATATATACATTCCGTTTTAATAACAGGCTGCAAAAACCGCGATTTTCACGGAAAAATTTTTATAGGCGCATTTTATTGCATTTTTAAGGGGTTGGTAATGTCAAAAACCTAACATCGCGAAAACTTCTGCAAACTTAGCAGAACTGACAAAGCATGATTTTTCTCCGTCAAAGGGAGCTGCGTCTGCCCGAAAGTGCAAACCCTGCGCAAGCCGCTGGTTCACAGCGAATTGTCCTTAATTTGACAGAACCGTGTAAGTTATTGTCTTTTAATTAATTGCAACGGCAAAAATTATGTCTGATGTAGTTTTAATTATGTCTGATATAATTTTTTCTACATAGGACATAGTTTTTCCTACGTCAAATGTATTTTTCGGGGAGTTTGGGAAAGGGCGGACGATTATGGTTTTGCGGAAATTGTAGGGGCGTATGGCATACGCCCTGTATGCCACCGCATGAGCCGCACCACAAACCACTGCCAAACATCGCATATCCGCGCTATTCAGGGCGTATGCCATACGCCCCTACGGCGGTGCAATTTGTTGGGCATTTGCCTTTGGCGGCACATTGCCTTGGCGGGGCGTGGGGATAGTAGGGAATAAATGGCTATCTTTGCATACCGAAACAGGAATTGCCCCTGCATGGGCTTTAACAAACACAGATACAGTATGCTGAAGATAACTAATCTCCATGCCCGCGTGGCAGACAAGGAAATATTAAAGGGAGTGGACCTGGTCATAAACGACGGCGAGGTGCACGCCCTCATGGGGCCGAACGGCTGCGGCAAGTCAACGCTCAGCAATGTGCTCGCCGGAAACCCCGCATACGAGGTTACAGACGGCTCGGTGGAGTTCAACGGCAAGGACATCCTCGCCCTCACGCCCGATGCCCGCAGCCACGAGGGCATATTCCTTTCGTTTCAGCAGCCGGTGGAGATCCCCGGAGTGAGCATGGTGAACTTCATGAAGGCGGCGGTGAACGCCAAGCGCAAATACCAGGGGCTTGAGCCGATGAACGCCGCCGATTTCCTGAAGCTGATGCGCGAGAGGCGCAAGGTTGTGGAGCTTGACAGCAAGCTGGCGAACCGCAGCGTGAACGAGGGGTTCAGCGGCGGCGAGCGCAAGCGCAACGAGATTTTCCAAATGGCGATGCTCGAACCCAAGCTCGCCATTCTCGACGAAACCGACTCGGGGCTTGACGTTGACGCGCTGAGGATTGTGGCGGAAGGCTTCAACAAGCTGCGCAAGCCCGACACGAGCGCGATTGTGATTACCCACTACCAGCACATGCTCGACTACCTGAAACCCGACATAGTTCACGTGATGATAAACGGCAAAATAGTCAGAACCGGCGGGCCGGAGCTTGGCGACGAGATTGAGGAGCGCGGTTTCGACTGGATTAAAGCGGAACTGGAGAAATGAACGGAAGCTCTCAACAATATGCCGACCTGTTCTCTCAGAACCGCGACGACATTTGCAACTATTCGTGCGGCGTGCTGAACGGCGCGAGGGAAAGGGCGTTTGACGCGTTCAAGGCGAAAGGGCTGCCCTCGCAAAAGGTGGAGCGTTACAAATACACAGACACAAGCGGGGCTTTCGCGCCCGACTACGGCCTGAACATCCGCCGCGTGGAGTTTCCCGTGAACCCCTACGAGGTTTTCCGCTGCAACGTGCCGAATATGTCCACGTCCCTGTATTTTGTGGAAAACGACGCTTTCTACAATAAAATAGTCCCACGCGCCGCCCTGCCCGACGGAGTTTTCATCGGCTCTGTCAAAGACTTTGAAAAAACCAAGCCGGGCGTTGCAGGAAAATACTATGCCACGGCGGCCGGTGTGGGGAAAGACGCAGTTACAGCCCTAAACACCATGTTCGCGCAGGATTGCCTCGTGGTCTATGTGCCGTGCGGGGTGAAAGTGGGGCGCACCGTGCAGGTTGTCAACATTCTCCGCTCCGATGTGGATTTGATGGCAAACCGCAGGGTTCTTGTCATTGCGGAGGACGGCGCACATGTGTCGCTTCTTTTCTGCGACCACAACGCCGACGACCGCAACTTTCTCACCACCGAGGTGATGGAGGTTTTTGCCGGCAAAGATTCGCAGGTGGACATTTACACCCTCGAACAGACTTTGCCTAAGAACAAAAGGTTTTCCAATTGCCACATAAGGCAGGATGAGGGCAGCAAGGTGGCGGTGAGCAGCATGACGCTCCACGGCGGACTCACGCGCAACAAGCTCGACGTGTCGCTCGAAGGCAAGGGTGCGGAAGTTGACGCATACGGCTTTGCGCTTGCCGGCGGAACGCAGCACGTGGACACAAACGCACTGATTGACCACAAGGTGGGGGAATGCCGCAGCAATGTGCTTTACAAATACGTGGTTGACGGCGAATCCGTGGGCGCGTTTGCAGGAAAGGTGCTTGTGCGCGAAGGGGCGGACAAAACCGAGTCGCAGGAAACCAACGCCAACCTGTGCGTGAGCGAGGACGCGAGGATGTACTCGCAGCCCATGCTCGAAATCTACGCCGACGACGTGAAGTGCAACCACGGCTCAACGGTGGGGCAGCTCGACGAGGCGGCGATGTTCTACATGGAGCAGCGCGGCGTTCCCGAAAAAGAGGCGAGGCTTCTGCTTGAATACGCCTTTGTGGACGAGGTATTGGCGCAAATATCGCTCTCCCCGCTAAGGGACAGGATAGCAAGGCTCGTTGAGAAACGCTTTCGCGGGGAGATTGCCGCGTGCGCAAACTGCAACGCCTGCTGAAAAGGATTAGGCGTACGAGTAATTATAACACAGAAAAATCCCGCCTGAAAAAGCGGGATTTCTTCGTAGGGACGATCGGGCTCGAACCGATGACCTCTGCAATGTGACTGCAGCGCTCTAAACCAACTGGGCTACGCCCCTGTTATGCGCTGCAAAGTTATGGAAATAATTTGAAAACAGGCAGCCGCATGACCTGAAATTTTGGCGTGAACGCCGCTTTTGCCCATTAATTTGAGCCGTGATGTTGCATAAAACGAAAATTAGCAGTAACTTCGCGCCACGAAAAGCAACAAGGTCTGGTAGCTCAGCTGGATAGAGCAACAGCCTTCTAAGCTGTGGGTCAAGGGTTCGAATCCCTTCCAGATCACTTTTGTTGCCGCACATTCCAAAGCAGACGCCTTTTTGCAGAGAAAAACAAAGCAAAAAGTTCCACTGATGCATTTGCCCCCCTTCAATGCCTTTAATTATTTTGTATGTCAGAATAAGACCACAAAAGAAACAAAATCATATACTATCTGCAGGAATTCAAAAAAGCACACTCACCTCAAACAGTTTGTTTACGCAGAAATTAGGAATTGACTGGATTTACTCTTTGACAGTTCTCTTTTATTTTACTTTTTCTTGATAAGCATTGATAGCTTCGATATATTTTGGCATAAAATCGCGCATGGTAGGGTAGCTGGCTGTGTTTGCCTCGCGCTCTTCCAATGCTTTCATGATGTCACGGATCATAAAGAACTTTTTGTACACTTCACGGATCTTAATCTGTGTCTCGTAATAGCCGGCCACGATTTCCTCGTCGGATGCATTTTGCATTTGATAAATCCTTTTGATTTTCTGGATGCTCTCCGGTGTGAACTGCACAGGGTGTGTGGCAAGGTATCTCATCACGCAGGCCTCCACGAACATCTCGTTGGCCACCGTGAGTGGGTCGCCATAGGCTTGCTGAGCATAAAAGGAGGCATTTTGATTGTAGAAGGCAATCATCTTGTCCTTGATGTCATCCCAGAATTCCTCGTTTAGAGGATTACAGAAAGAATGGTTGAACTCATGAATGATGACAGGCAGTGTATAAGGCTCACCATAGTAAATATCTCCTGCAGCATTGCGGTCGGCGCAACCAATGAATGCGTTCTTGATTTCCGAGCCATCTTTGGTTTTCTGCGGAATGGCATAGTTGCCCGGACCGTTTAGCAGACCGAGATAGATATGGAAAGATACATTGCCGATAGGGCCAAAGAACGACTTGTACCAATCCAGATCAATCTTGTTGACCAACTGCTGTTGCATGGCTTTTTTACAGGCATTGTAGAGGGGCTGATTTTTCTTGAAGAAGGAATGAAAATGGGCTTTCTTATAGAAATCTTCAAGTAGAGCAATGAGCTTTTTTTCGTGTCGTGGAGTAATGCTCCGATAGTAATGGTTGAAGTCAGGCTCCAAGTCCGTATTATAATGTAGCTTGCCATTCTTCAGCTTTAGGCGTAGTGCCATGGAAACAGGAACATGATAGCCAAATCCCTGCTTCACCAGACTGTCTTTCACAAAAGCTATGATGGGATGATTGGACCAGGGTGCGAAGGTGCTGTCTACTTGGTGAAAGTAATCAATGACTCCAGCCTGCCCTTCCGGCCATACATATCCAGGCACATTGGCAAGGTGGGCTATAACGCTGACCAATTCGCACTCCTCCGTATAGTCAACGCTGATGTTGTTTTTGGCTTCAGCACCTGTCAGACTTGCTATAAACAGCACAATCACTGCAATATACTTCATATTCATATGCTATTCTAAATGTTAATTCCAAAACCCGATTGCCTTTGATGCATCGCGAGTCTTTTATCAACCTTTTGCAAAGGTACAAAATCCACCTCAATTCGGGATAAGAGACAACTAAAATATCAAGTGAAAAAGCGGGTGGCCTAACAGAATATTTGTAAATTTATAGTTGATAATCTGCCGATTACAAACACTACAATTATGACTGTCAAAGACAAAGTTACAGAATTGCTTTGCGTTATTGAAGAGTTTTGCAAACATTTTGAGGCGAAAATGCAGGAACAATGCTCACGGGTAAGGAGGGCGTACAGTTAGTGACGGGAATAAGGGCAAACATGAAAAACAAACCGATGCCGCTCTATGACAGGCTTATGCTGCGCAAAAGACATATTGTTTGTGCATTGTTTATGCGAAAGCGAAAAACAGCGGCCTGCGATTACTCACAAGCCGCTGTAACAGAAGCGTGGACCAGATAGGGCTTGAACCTATGACCTCCAGATTATGAGTCTGTTGCTCTAACCAACTGAGCTACAAGTCCGGCTTTGTCGGGATTTAACCCCCATTAAGCGGTGCAAAATTACGGTTTTTATTTGAAACGCACAAATTTGCGGCAGGGAAAATTTGTGCGTCCCTGCATTTTCTCATCCGAACTCTTCGCCAAGCTTCATCTGCGCCTCGTTGGCAAGCAGCTTCACACGGTTGGAGTCGCCCCGTTTGCACACAACAAGTACGTTGCCGCTCTCTGCCACTATGAAGTCCTCAAGCCCCTCGAGCACAGCCACGCGCCCATCCGACAGCCTCACCACGTTGTTCTTGCAGCCGTGCATTATGGTGCGCGTGCCAAGTTCCGCGTTCCCGGCATCGTCCTTTGCCGTTACGCGGCGCAAACTCTCCCACGTGCCGAGGTCGGCCCACCCGAACGAGCAGCTTTCCACATACACGTTCGAGGTGCGCTCGAGAATCACCTGCTCTATGGACAGGTAAAGGTTCGAAGGATAATATTTCTCCACAAAGGCCTGCTCCTCCTCACGCGAAAGGTTCACGAACTCCTTCAGGTGCGGCAATATGTTGGGGATTAGCTCCGCCACATAGGCCTGAACCGTGCGAGCGTTCCACACGTAAAGACCGGTGTTCCACAAAAACTCTCCGCTCTCCATGAACATCCTCGCAAAGGCGTCGTCAGGCTTCTCCGTAAACGACTTCACAGGCGCAAGTCCCTTGCCGTCCGGCAGCTCGCCCATTTGTATGTAACCGTATTCCGTGGCGGGCATCGTGGGGCGCACGCCCATCACAACAACAACCTCATGACCCGCCACAAAGTCGAGCGCATGGCGTATGTTTTTCTCAAACTCGTTTTCAAGGGTTATGCACTGGTCTGCCGGGCTGAACACGATGCGGGCGTCAGGCTCCTTGTAGGCAATGTGGCTGCTCGCCCACGCCACAGCCGGCGCAGTGCCGAGCCTCACAGGCTCCGCAAGTATGTGGCGGCGCGGGAGTTCGGGCAGCTGGCTCTCCACAATGCCGATATACTTGGCGTTGGTGGACACATATATATTGCCAGGGTCAAGAAACCTTACGAACCTGCGGTAAGTTGACTGCAAAAGGGTCTCCCCCGTGCCGAAGATGTCAAGAAACTGCTTTGGCATCCTTTCGCTGCTTGCCGGCCACAAACGCCGTCCTGCTCCGCCCGCGAGTATCACACAAAAATCCTTGCTCATATCGTCTTGTTTTTATTTTCTGGCACTTTCGCAATTCCAAAAGCGAGACATACACGCCCTCGCCGAAACGCGCAATAAAAATATGAAACTCTGCCGAAACGGCAGCCAGACACACCATTAAAATATCGTAAAATCAAGAAATAGCGCGCAAGCCTTGGCGGTTTCGGGAAATAAGCGTAATTTTGCACACATATAACGCATCACGCCCAGATGGCGGAATAGGTAGACGCGCTGGTCTCAAACACCAGTGGAGCAATCCATCCCGGTTCGATCCCG
>ERZ808258.19-NODE-19-length-138488-cov-17.170147_pt1 | contig 138488 bp, 186 predicted proteins | sample MGYA00521280_ERZ808258 | MGnify/ENA primary metagenome ERZ808258 (study PRJEB31516, sample SAMN03275585) | gut metagenome | biome: mammalia-associated habitat; material: feces | host: Papio cynocephalus | place: Kenya | collected 2012-07-19 ...
TCGACACCCAACTCTGTTGGTTCACCATTTTTTACTTCGACAATTGTTTATCGAAATCAGAATCCGAGTGCTTGAATGTCGCAACATCATATATACTGTACACCAAACCACTCTTTATATATTGATACCACTTTTCCGTGGTTTCACTTTTATATAACTTCGACGGGTTATGCTCGCTAACATCGATCATAGGCGAACGACAGCAGTCAACATAACCCTCAATTCGTCGCTCATTCCAAAAATTCGACCAAACGTGTTCGGCTGGAACTTCACCTTTTACAGGCAATCCCAACGCCGATCGACACTGTGCTATCGGGTCGGAAATCATAAACTGATAATTTCCTCTCACCCAAATCTTTCCTATCTTTGCACGATTTATACATTCAACGATATTCTTGTAAATCTTCCGCTGAACGTGCGCATCTTTCAGCATTTCGTTGTTTTTCACAATCGCTTTCATAAAAGTCGATTGCGCTGATGAATACATTCGCTCGTAAGTCACATCTTCGCTTTTCCCACCAAACATAAACAAAAGACTGTATAAGTCGTCACCCGAGCAAACGCCTTTTATCCAATCAATTGTTGGCTGTATCAACCCGTGGATATCTTCCTTCGAAAGACTGAGCGCCTGAATATATTGGTAATTCGCCAAAACATATTCGTCGTCGTGCTTCTTATTGTAGCGAGCCACGCCCCAACGAAGCTTATATTTGTTGAAGTAATACAAATACTCCTGCCAGCTGGAATATTCCTTGTATTCTTTGAACTGCGATTCACTTAATAAAACATCAATTTCATTCAATGGGTACTCAACACCCCATCTATCCTTAATTTTATCAATTCCGTGTTCGGTCGCATAAGCCTTAAAATCAAATGGGACGAGATTTCCTTTTACGAACGAACTTCTCACAACAAACGAAGATGGAATGTAATCGAGTTGCATATCTTCCGCCCACAACTTGCTGAATTCGGGGTCTACTAAACCTTGCCCGTCCGCGCTATTAAGAGTTAAATCCATTACACGCTTTTCGATGTAGTGCTTCGTTCGCGGTTTTTGATCTTCGCCGAGCTCTTCTTTTCGGCAAATGAAATCAACGTTCTGATTTTGGAGTGTAGTTTCGAAATCTTTAATTACACAAACTCGCGGTGTTCTAACCCACAAAACCGACGAAAAGGAAAGTGCAAAATATGCACCCAACTTCGGGAGAACCGCTTCTTTAAGTTTATCGGCAAGCCCGCACATAAACGCTTCGTAAAGATATGGGTAAAGCTTTTCATTAACGTAAATCGCGCTGTTTCGACGTAAGTTTCCCGCACCCGCACAAAGTCGCGTATATCGAATTCCGTTCACCTCAAAACCTTTCATACCGATTTTGAGATATTCGGACTTCTTTTCGCAAACAACTACAATTATATCTTTTACAAAAAGGATGTCTTGAATTTGCTGATTCACAATGTGACCTTCGAGTATTTTTCCTTCTCTTTTGCAAATTCGAAGCGTCGTTCGCAGATTTTGGACCGTATCGAAAATCTCCTGATGACTTCTTGTATCGCCGTAATAATCGCGGATTTTGTAAAAAACCATATTGTCGCCGACGCTTACGAGGTTTCCGTCCTGAATTGCACGTTTTCGGGTGTAATTTTCGAGCTTTAAATCACTTTTTACAATTAAACCAGACGGTAATTTATAAATCTGGTATAAATTTTGCAAAACTGGCATTATTTTCTCCTTTAGCCAATATTTTTAAGAAATGTTCTCGTGGTTTCCAATAATTTTTCCAAATCACCATCGTTAATCAACTCATATTCCATTGGGTAGTTGTCAAGGGCTCTCTCGCTCGGGTGATTTTTCTGCTCTTCTGTTAAACCGTTGTCAAAATTTGGACGAATTACGCGGACCGTAACACAATCAAAATTGTCGCACATTTTATCGACTTCATTCGGGAAACGAACATCGGGAATTATTATATAATCGTACAGCGTTTTTACACCTTTTAACAATGCCACAATCATATCAACCCATGTGTCTTCATAGTTTTTACGAACAACGTCGGTGCCTAGCCATTGTAATAACTTTCTGCCCTTAGAATCCTTCTGTCCTGACCAACCAAAATAATTTTTCGCAAAAAGCTTTAAATTATCGGCATAATGAATTATTAAAACTTTCTTTTTTTGTTTTTCTAACAATTCCTTTATCATAAAAGCAGCTGAATCTTTGCCAAATCTAGCAGAACCAGAAACTAAAATTACCCGCATTTTAATACCCCGCACAAACAAATTCAGGATTTTTCTTTAAAAACTCTAAAATTTGATAAATCTCTTCCCACGTCTGAACAACGTACAAATTATCAATATTAGGTTTAACTTTATTCCACGGAAAATCGTGCCCGTTTTGAAGAAGTATTTTTATCGTTGCGTTTGTATTCTCGATGCTTTTAATGTTGTCGTCAATTTGAATTCCGCCATGCATATTTATACATCTTTTACATAAATTCATATCATCGCCAATCAAAATGCCCGTAAATTTATAACCAATATCTTCGAGGTATTTTTTCTTTTTCTCTAAATTCGGCTTTGTGCCGCAACTAACAACTTCGACTTCAAAATTATTATCCAGAAATCTATTATACTTCAAAAAATCCAAATTATACCGAACTGAACTCCAAAAATCATCAGACTCAAATAATTTTACTACGTCATCATTACTCAATGTTTTATCGATTGAACGATAATGAAAATCCTTTAAATCATCAATTGTTTTATTTGTACCGTTTCTCTTGTTTAATAAGTCGATAATACATTCGGAAGAGTTTATAATTGTATCATCGCAATCCAAAAATATTTTCACGTCATTGGTTTCCCCCTTATTAGAATTGGAATACATATTTTTTAACTTACGAATTCATTATATCATAAGTTATACATATTGTCAATTGAAATTGTATAAAATATTCACAAAAATGTATATTTTTATATTATAAAATAATTAAAAACACTTTACCCACCCAAACCACCCTTAATTATACCCAAAACCTATTAATGTGAAAAACTATATAAAAAACAAAAAAAAGAAATAACAGAAACACAAACCTTCCTTTGCGAGAAAAATGGTTCTGTGTTTTGGGTATAATGCTCCCATGCGATAACGGGACGACATTATACCCTTTTCACAAACTTCCCCTGCTTGAGTTTCCGTTCTGCTATAACACACATATAAACAATGATTTCACATCGTCATACCTCTCGTTACACGCGAATCCATAACGTCTTTATCGAGGTAGGTGCTCTCTTCTTCGCCTTCCTAAGCCCACCATCTTTTTTATTGAGGTTTTGTTTGGTGTCCACGCTCCTCTGACGCAAAATATGTCGGTGTGTGGCGGCAACATTTGCGGCAATCCTGTTGTTAAAGCGGTGGTGCGTCCGCTGATAACTATTCAGTTTCGAGAGCATTATAACATAGGTTTTGGCAGTTGTCAAGCGTTTACGCAAAAAAAAATAAAAAAATTTTAAAATAATTTTTACGGATATGCTTGACAAGGTCTGGGAAGTGTGTTATAATACCTTTAGACAATGAAAATTGTCGAAGGAGAAAATAGATGGTAGATAAAAAATTTGCTGAAAGTGATACAGATTTCTCTGAAATTTTTCAAGATTTGAAAAATAACGTAGATACATTGATGACGGATTTTATTTCGCGTCAAAATGAGGATAGCGTTTTCCCAAATCCTGGCGTTTATACCTATTACAAGAATTATAATAATAGAGTTATTTGGTTAAGCGATGAAATTTATAGAGAAAGTACAGTCCCGATCGTTAAAAACATTCTGATATGGAATAGAGAGGATGAAATTAACGGCATTAAACCCGAAGAAAGAAAGCCGATCAAACTTATGATTAATTCATATGGTGGAGATATAGATGCAATGTTCCCATTGGTAGATGTGATTAAGGTATCTAAAACACCTGTGTATACTTATAATATGGGAGTGGCGATGTCTTGCGGTTTTTATATACTGATTGCAGGGCATAAGAGATATTCTCTCGAGCATTCTCAATCGCTTTATCATCAAGGTTCGGGCGCGTTTCAAGGCGAAGCCGAAACGATCAAATCACATACGGCTCAATATAACAAAACGCTTAACACTATCTTTGATCATGTTGTTTCTTGTACAAAAATTTCCAAAGAACTTCTGAATAAGAAAAAGAAAACTGAATGGTTTATAAATGGGGTAGAACAAGTCGAGTTGGGTGTTGTTGATAAGATAATTGCGGGTGATATAACGGATTTATTGTGAGGACGTATGGCTGCTAGAAAAACTACTATTAATACTGAAAAAAAGATTGAGATTTTAAAAGATCCGTTGGAATATACTTATTGGAAGAGATTCCCTTATGAATTGACAGACGAGCAAAAGGAATTTGTTAGAAGTATATATGACAAGAAGAATATAGCTGTATTTTGCGAAGCAAACGCAGGTTGTAGTAAAACCACTCTTGCCGTTGCAACTGGAATACTTATGCACGAACTTGGTATGGTGGATAAGATATATTACGTAATATCTCCTTGCCAAAGTGACGCTGTGGGATTTTTGCCAGGAGACTATAGCTCAAAAATATCTTTATATTTAGACGGCTTAAGAGATGCTTTAATTACATGTGGCGTCAACCCAGAAACTGTAATTTATAGTGAAAGTAATATGGAAAACATAAAGAATGGCGAGTGTTACATAGAGGCAATTGCTCACTCTTATATTAGAGGTAGAAACTTCCAAAATGCTTATTGCATTATAGATGAAGCGCAAGATTTTACCGAGCACGAATTAAGAAAAACTCTTACTAGATGCCATGATACCACAAAAGTAATTGTTTGTGGGAATATAATTCAGACGGATTTGAAGTATAGGCAAGATTCTGGTTTTCCAAAATTTTTATCTGCCGCTGAAAAAGAAAACTTTATAAAAATATGCAAACTCACACAAGACTTTCGTGGACGTTTAAGTAAATGGGCGGATGAAACACGATGATAGATTTTAAAGTTGAAATTTTAAAACACCCGACTGACGAAGATTGGCTTTTATGCAAAAAATGCACATTGGTCACGGTCGGGAAAGATAGCGAAAAGCTTCCAACAGTGGAATGGAAACATAAAATACTCTCAGCGGAACATAGCCCGATAAGAACCCTTGAATTTTGTTTTAGGATAACAAATATTCCATATTGGGTAAGCGTTCACTTATGTCGACACGTTCATGCAACACCATTCGTTAAAACGCAGAGGAATGATCGACAGTCGAATTACGACCGAGGCGAAGCGCCCCAAAATCAACCTGTGGATATGTGCTGGTATCTCAACGCCCAAGAGTTAATGGTTATTGCAAGAAAACGTTTGTGTATGCAGGCGTCGCCTGAAACTCGACAGGTCGTTGCAGAAATATGTAAACAGGTCGAACAGGCGAATCCTGAATTCATAGGATTACTCGTTCCGAATTGTATTTATCGTGGATACGCCTGCACAGAATTTTACCCGTGCGGCTTGGCAGAAGCCTTAAGAAAACAAAATCAAAAAGAAAATAATAATTAAAAAAAGGAAATAGAAAAAAATGATTAAACTCGGATACGTTGCCCCGAAAAAGGGCGGAAAAACTCAATTCCTCATCACAATGATTCAGGAGGAATTTTCACAAGGTCACAGATGTTACTACCTCGGCGGGCAGAAACACTACGAAGAAGTTGTCGAAAAACTCGCAAAACAGGGTTGTCAAGCGAAACTCGAACTTATCACTAAAGATCTTATGCCGACCGAAGACGATTGTGCAGTATTCACCGACAACCTCACGTGGGAAATGACGAGCATATTCCCGTATGCGGTTCGCGCGATGGTAAAACTTCATGGTAATTGGTACTACACACTTCCCAAAGAAGAATTGGTAGTTCTTGGTGATGGAGATACCGAAGTGGAGGGTTAAAAATGAAACTTCAAGAAATATTAGATATTTGTGACGCGTTTACTAAACACCCCGAAGATGAAGCAGTGGTTAAAAGTTATAATGACATGCTTCAAAACCTTGTAATTCGAGCCTATCTTCCTATGCAGGAAAAGGTTGTTGCACTTGTTCGTATGGTTATGGATAGCGATAAAGACATCGATGTTCCAGAAGCGTTCTTCACGGCGGGGCTTGAAATCGCATGTTGTTTTGATGGGCTTCTTTCGTATGTGAACATCGAGCCCGAAGTGAATATCGATATAAAAAATTACGAAAACTACGACCTGATTTATCAGTCGGGATTGGCGGATTATATTCTCGAATATTGCGGCAAAGATTATGACAGACTTGTTCGTATGATGGAACGCACACTTTCCTATCAGAATCTCACCGACCTTGTTCAGAGTATGCGTGAAATGGATACGGGAAGTTTAAGAGAACTCGTGACGTCTCTTCGTAATATGAAGGACGAAATCGACCCCGAAGTTATTAAGAACATTGCGGACATTATGAGGGCAAACGACCCTGCTCTTAATGATCTCAAAGACAAGATTGACAAAGAAGCAGTTGACAATGCTTTTGACGAGAAAAAAGAAGAGAAGCTCAACTAATGTAACCCCCACATAACCCCTCGAAAATGAGGGGTTATGCTTTTCTAATTATGGCGAATTCGACCCAATTGTGGTTAGTGCAATTTGCGCAACAACCACTTGCACAATCGTGACAACGCGGCGACACAAAAAGTTGGTTAAAACGCTTGACAAACGGGTTTGATTGTGGTATACTAGAGGCGAAAACGGAGGTAAGTTATGATTGACATCAAAAAGGCAGAGAAATACTTTTACAATAACGGTTACACAGACATCATCGAAGAAGCAAAACCTTTCGGTGCTCATTTTTCGAGTTTAAATGTTTGGGGGAACGAAGTGATCTGGCTCAACGTTTCAGACCCTGATAAGGTAACACAGAAAAGGTATAAGCTGAAAGCATATTATGTCGACGCTGAAATCGGAAAGAACGATGCCGACCTTAAAGCAGTCGAGGAAAGACTCATAGATGCGCTCGCTGCAAAAAACCGCGAAATGTTCGGAGGAATTACCGACAGGGAAAAACTTCTCGATTTGACTTGCAACCAGCTTGCGGAATGGCAGTGGCTGCGTGACGATGACGGCAAAATCTTCCATGAAAGACGTAAAGACGGAGGCATCGTTTATGCCGCAACGCTTGCGAAATACGCGGTCGTGCTTGATTCTGACGGAAACCCGATTGACCCCGACATTAAGGAGATCTAGAGATGACGTATTTCGTTTTTGCAGACCCGCATGGGAATTACGAAGCGCTTTTAGCCGCGATTACAGAAATGGGTTATGACGCCGCAAACCCGAAGCACCAGCTCATCGGGTGCGGGGATTACTTCGGCAGAGCGGCGCAGATTAATTCTGATTGCATGAATATTTGGCGGTACCTTACGTCGCCCCATCACACGAATAAGCCGATTTGTATTCGGGGAAACCACGAGAGTATTCTTATCGACGCAATCGAGCGTAGACAGCTAACCGAAACTGATATATACAACGGAGAACACAACACGTTTGCTTCGTTCCTGGGGCGTTATCCAAATCAGGTAAAATACGATTGTTATCTCCAATTCGATGCAGCAAAAGTGATGATGAACGTCGGGTTTTACAACTGGCTCAAATCGCTTCCGTGGTACTTCGAGACGGAGCACTATATCTTTACGCACGGATTCGTCCCGTTGCAATGGTTCGGCAAGAACTGGGAATTGAGCAAACTCGAAGATTGGGAATGGAATACGGCTTCGTGGGCAAAGACACCCGATCATATCTGGACGCTCGACCGAACTCACACGAAAATCGATAAAACCATCGTGTTCGGGCACTGGCGAGCGAAGGAGTTAAACGAGAGGTTCGCTGGGAAATGGGAAGAAGTAGACGGAGATATTTACGTTGACAAAGAACGTAAGTTGATTGGGCTTGATACAACGACGGCGTTTAGTTATAAAGTCGGGTGTATCGTAATAGAAGATTAAAAATACAGAGCCTCGTTTCGGCGGGGCTTTTTGTTTACCTTATTTTCCAAACGTCTGGATTTTGTGACATTGTAATGCCACGATAAAACCATAAACCACGTTTTTATTTGTGTCGCCGCGTTGTCACAAACGGGATTTCGCGGATTAAAAACGGACGAGCTGTAATTATTTTGTATCGTTGGAATGATATAGTAACATTCGTTTTAGTCATTTAACATTCGGAATGTTAGATTGGTAAAATTGATGTTAAATAGGTTAAAATAGGTTAAATTGAAAATCTCAAATGAAATCGTGCGGGACGAGTTAAAATCGACTTTTCACGCGAATTAGAACAAAAGACGTGTTTGAATTAATGCCCTTTATTTCTAACACAAAACCGTATTGGGTCAAAAGTATAGGACATTGGGTCGTTATCGGGTCATTTTAAACCCGTCGAATTCGAGCACTTCAAAACCGACCTCGCATTAAAAACGTGTATTTTTCAACGGTTTCTATGCAAAGTCGGTTTTTTGATTTTTTTAAATTTTTGGAAACGCTAAAAAGTTGAAATCGATTTTAGCCGCCCAAATGTATTTTACGGTTTTTGCAGAAGTTCTTCCACCGTTTCGACCACCGTGTGTTCGTCTTTGAGTTTCAGGCATGCGCGGCGGAGCAGCAGGTGAAGCCCGAATTCTTCGTCATAGACGTCGTTGGGGTGGCATTTAACGGTCGCGAGTTTGACGCCGTGATAATAAGCCGTAAGCTCATTTGCTTCGCGATGAACTTCGAAGTCGAGGTTATTGTCAGGCATACAAATCTTGTCTTTAAATGAATTTTGATCAAGATATTTCAAATCAAACTTCGCATTTAACATAGTTTCGATCGTTGTTAAACACGATAGAATTAGACATGACGGGGAAACAAAAGCAAACTCGAACCCAGCTCTAGTTACAGATGCAGTCTCCGTAGATAGAGAAATTATCGGTGTTATATCTACGGTTTGCGTACCGTAATTAAGTCCAGTTATCATAAATTTCTTTGTCGATGCTATGTAAGAGGTTATGTTCCCAAAATAATTACAAGTCTCTATTTCATCTGATTTCGGCGTGACAATATCGCCAATTTTACATTCTTCGAATTTCATAATTGCCTCCTTATAGTTGTTGTTGTTTTATAGATAGTGCAATTTCATATGCAAGATTTATTGGTACTGCATTTCCAATCATTTTATAACCGTCATTCACGTTGTTGTATATGAATTTAAACGTATCAGGAAAGCCCTGTATTCTTGCAATCTCCCTAACGGTCATTCTGCGATATAGGCTTTCATACCCTTTTGCATACGCATATTGATCAATGCCGACTTTAACCATTTTAGGTGCTTGCGGATGTATTTGGCATTGCCTGCCTGATGCCTGAACCGTAAACGCTTGTTCGTCCCAGGATTTTACTCTGTTACGGCTCATAAATATAGGCGAAAATGCACCCGTGAAATATTCGTTATTATTAACTGCGTTAGGGTTATGATAATTTTTATCACCAGCAGGAACTGCTGTAAATTGCAAATCCCAAATTGTATCGCGAAGCGTTATTTTTTTATTATTGTCTTTTGTTGAACCTTGAGGAAATTTGAAATCAATATTCAAATCGTTTCTAAAGCCAATGTAAAAAACACGCTTACGCTCCTGTGGTACCCCATAGTCTTTTGCATTTACTAATGTTACAGTTACGTTATAGCCGCATTCTTTGAACATTTCAATGATATTTTTAACAGCCTCAGAATGCCTGCCAAGCAACATACCGCTTACGTTCTCTGCAAGGAAAAATTTCGGTTGTTTGCTTTTTAATATCCTTATGTATTCATAAAAAAGTTGACCACGCAAATCGTCGATTCCGCGTTGCGCACCTGCTTCTGACCAAGATTGACAAGGCGGACCGCCGATTATTCCGTCAATATCGTCGGGAAAATCTGTATCTTTAATTTTGCGGATATCGCCTTCTATTAACTTAGTATTGGGATGATTAGCCTTGAAAGTTGCCCAAATCGTAGGATCAAATTCGTTTGCTACGGCAACATTAAAGCCTGCCTTTTCAAAGCCTAAATCCAAACCGCCGCAACCGCTGAACAAACTGATTAAGTTCATAATTGCCTCCTTGTTTGAGTATAGTATAACACAGGGAAGGGGATTTGTCAAGCGATTTGGGGGGATTTTTGATTTTTTTTATTTTTTTTTAAGAGGGGGCAAAAGGGTAAAGGTTTTAGGTGGGTGAATGTAAATGTGAAATTGTCCAGACGTTTGGAGGGTTGAGGTGGATTGAGAATTGGGGTTCAAAAAATGGGAATGGGTGGTTACGCGGGTTGGAATTTGAGGAGGGGATGGTGTTTTGAGTTGGGCGTCTTTAATTAGTGGGGGAGGAATTCTGAGTTGAGTGTGAAAAGGGATAACATATACTATATATAGTAATAAAAGTGAATTAAGATAATGTAAATTACCTTATTTTATAAGCGAAATACATTATTACATCCCAAGTAAGATGTAAAACTGCTTCGATGGTTGCTCTTCGTGAGTGAGCAACAGCACCGCTAACGGAATAAAGAACGGAGGAACCTAAAATGATTAAAGGTTTCAAATTTTACAAAGGCTTAGATAACTTCCAACTCAAAATTATGCATGACGATCCTAAAAATGATTATTTCTGCATTTATTCGTCATTTGAAAAAATGATGAAACAAGTTGAACTTTTGAAAAAACACGGCAAAATAGAGATAGTAGACTAACACAAGACGTGGAAGCGATAACCACGTAAAAAACACTACGCAGAGTGGCGCCGAAAGGCGTTAATGCGGCAGCTCGGTCACAAGCCCGAGCAAGCATTCGGCAAGTTACGTTTTCGTAAATCGTAACAGCTGGCTGGCTAAAAGCACAAAAAAAGGAGGTACCAAAATGCTGAAAGGTTACACTTTCAAGATCATGTTACTCGACACGAACGATGAAGTACGCCTCTCTCGCATCTTTTGCGCAAAGACGGCAAGGCAAGCAGCCGATATGGTTGCTGAATTCCTTTCCAGCATCGGAGTTGATGACCAATATCAGCTCGAATGCGAACAGGAAGAGCTTTAAGTCAAAGGAGGTGAACGAAATGGACGTGTTTGATTACATACGTCAAACGGCTGACAAGTCAAAGCTCACGACGTGGCTCGAAAGAGCACGCAAAGCTCACGACTGGGAAGTCGCAAAAGCGGTTGAACGCCGCTTAATCGAACTTGAAAGATAGTTCGACGCAGCCTTACATCCGCACTGCGTAACAACGCGGATGTTTCCATTCCCTGTCTGTTCTGGGTGAGTGAGCAGAAGCGCCGCTAACGAGCAAATAAAGGAGGTATAAGCTTATTCTATTACTCAAGCTTACACAATTACAGTCAAAAGAGCAGCTCATAAACGCTGTTCGCCAAGCGTACAAGACGGATGAAGACCAAGAACTCTTCATTCAGTTCTATAAAAACGGCTTCGGTCTTCGTTTAACCCTTGACAACATCAATTCCGCAGAAGGCGAAGAAGCAACTGAGATTTGCGTCGACAAACCCGATGGAAGCGGTTGCGAAAACCCAAAGTGGTTGGCGTTGTTCGGTGGTACGAAAGGCTTTAAGACGATAAACGTCATACGAAGCATTCGTTACGCTCATGGTTGGACTTACTTATTCGAACAGCTCGATAAGTTCAGGCAAACGGGCGCAAAAGAAGATTACCCGAACCCCGTTACCGTCTATCAATCGGTTGCAAATCGATTAAGCGATCCGATCATATAATCCCCTGATGAGTCTTGGAAGATTAAGACGAAACGCCTTCGGGCGTCGGGATATCGAGAAACGGTATTCAAGCCGACACAATCAGGTCGTTCGAAGCGGCTGTCGGCAAAGGAGTTATCCTATGATTAAGAAATTTTACAAAGTCAATTTTGACGTCATCATCGACGACAAAACGATTTCGAAGGAGGAGTTTGAGACTTCTCTTCACGAAACCAAACAGCAGTGCTTAGATGAAGCACATCAGTACTGCATGAACTTATGCGGGAAGGTTACGAAGCGCACAGGCAAAGCAGCGACGTACAACTGGACAAACGTAAAGGAGATTAAATAACCATGAATAACAAATTTCACTTTTCAATGGCTCGCGCAGTCGAACTGCAAGACGAAGCCAAAACACTCAAAGAAGCGGATTACCGCTTCGAACGCAGTTGCTCAATCTGCCCGAAGGCGGGTTTCTGCATTGAAGATAAATGCTATCTCGCGCAGTTGCACAGAGCAAAGGCAACAATGCTCGAAGCAGAAGAACTTCGCAAAACGACGAAAGTCGTAACCGAAATCCATCGAACGCGCAAATACGACCGCAAAGGCGTCGTGCAGCGTTTACTCACGAATGCAGCGAAACGCGTAGTCGCCTACTCACAGGAACTCGCGATAGACGACGCAAGCGTTTTTGTCGAACTCGGCGATTACGAGAGCGCTTATCGCGTTCTCAAAAGGAATGGATTGGAAGATGAAGCGCAGGCGTTAAAGAAAGCCATTAAAGGAGGTGATTAAGATGGTACTCGGAATTATCGCAGTAGTTTGTTTGACAACGGCAATAGTTGGGGCGACGGTTCTTATCGATTACGAAAGAGCCGTCAAAGGAAAGAAATCGTTCTTCTGGACGAAAGGAGGTGACGAATAGTGGAAATCACATTGAAAATGCTCAAAACTTACACGCTTAAACTTCTCAAAGATTTTGACGTCGAACTAACCGACGAACTCAAATCAGAAGTGAAGGCAAGCAGAGACCGCATCGAACTCGAAAAAATTCGCGACAGAGCGGTGAAGAACAGGTTAGCAAAGGAGGTATAAAATGGCTAATTTCTTCAAAGATTACACGAAAAAGAGCGTCGAAAAACTCAAAATGACGGAAGCAGACAAAGACCTGCTCAAAGTCAAAAACGAAGGTTCGACGCACGACCCCAAGCAATTACCGAAGCCTGAAAAGGACGAGGAATGAAAAACGGCGTTTCGCGATATCGCTTGAATAATCGCAATAAAATTTTAGGAGGCTCAATTATGAACAAAGTACAAGCACACATTCACTCACTCGGCGGCAAATTTGCCGAAGTAACAATTCTCCAATACAACGGAGATAACGACATTATCGTTGAATATAACGGTAAGAAATGCACCGCGATTTACAACATATTTGCAGGCTATTACGTCGACGACATTTACGGCGTAATTAAGGATTAAGTCGGCACAGAGAATCAAAGAGCGTAGAAAGGAAAATCCCGACTACGCTCGTCCCGAAAGGGAAAAAGCGCGTAAAAACGCTTGACAAATAAGAAAAAATAAGCTATAATTAGGAGGTAAAAATATTATGGCAAAACTTTTTATAACATATGAAACAAAAGACGACAACGGAAACAAAATCGCTTATGCGGGAGCAATCCCGCAAGGCGAAAGCGTGACTTGGTGGCTCAAAAACCATCAGGCCGAAAACTGCTTTTGGTCGCCGACGTGGAAAGAAGCAATCGCAAGGGCTGGAAGCTGGAATGAAAATTATAAAATCAATAAATAATCGGAGGAAATTAATTATGTCTAAAAACAATAATTTACACACAGCAAAAAGAAACAAAGATAACGAATTTTATACTTGCCAATTTGATATCTTGCAAGAAGTTCAATATTACACTGATCAATTTGAAGATAAAATAATTTATCTTCCTTGCGACGATGCGGGTGACGAATTATGGAACGTTCCAGAAGATCGTTGCCTTGAATATAAAGGCAGTCAATTTTGGTACGTTTTTGCACAATGTTTCACACAATATAAATTAAAGAAGCTTATATGCACCTGTTATCGTGAAGGAAGTCGTGGAGTTAAACTTACAATTGATCGTGACGATTTAATAACATCGGAAGATAAGTGTTGGCCTTACGCAAAAGCAAAAAGAGAATTGCTTGAAGACGATGGCGATTTCAGAAGTGAAGAATGCGCAAAATTCTTCGACGAATGTGATATCGTTATAACCAATCCCCCGTTTTCGATCATAGATGAGTTTGTCGATGTGATTATGGAACACAAAAAACAATTTCTTATTATAGGACCGATGAACGCAATTTGCTATAAAAATTGTTTTCGTTATATAAAAGAAGATAAAATGTGGCAAGGGCACAATCATCCTCGAAAATTTCTGCAACCGAATGGCGAATACAAAAAGTTCGGGAATATAAATTGGTATACCAACCTTCATGTCGCCACCCACTACGAAGAGTTTTGCGCTTGGAGAACATATAAAGGGAATGAACAATTTTATCCAAAATACGATAATTTCGATGCGATTCATGTGGATCGAACAGCAAACATACCACTAGGGTTTGATGGTTTGATGGCGGTCCCCATAAGCGGATTGGATAAACTCAATCCCAATCAATTCACCATTGTTGGCGAGGCCAACAATGGAAGCGATTCTGAATATGACCTATTCAAGCCTCTCCTCCATGGTGAATACAAATACAAAAGACTTTTAATAAAATGGAAAAAGAACGGTTAACAAACCGTTCTTTTTAATCGGAGGTAAATATGAAAATAACTAACAAAAAAGTAACAATCCGTGAAATTATAAACGGATACGAAAACAGAGATGAGCTTGGCGTCATTGCTTATGGAGGTAAATTAAACGTCCGCCCCGCATATCAACGCCTTTATGTTTATACCGAAAAACAATCAATTGCGGTTATCAATTCAATAATGAATGGTTTCCCGCTTTCGAGTTTTTATTGGAGTAAAAACAAAGTTGAAGGTTTTGAAATTCTTGATGGGCAGCAAAGAACGATGTCGATTTGCGAATTCGTTAAAGGGAAATTCTTTTATAACGGCAAAACTTATGAAGGGCAAAGTGAAGAATTTAAAGAACAATTTTTAAATTATGAATTGCTTATTTATGTTTGCGATGGAACCGAAGAAGAAAAATTGAACTGGTTCCGCGTAATTAACATCGCAGGCGAACCATTATCAGAACAAGAGCTTCGAAACGCGGCTTACGTTGGTCCTTGGTTGGCGAGCGCAAAAGCCTGGTTCAGCAAAACCAATTGTGCAGAAGCGAATAATTCAAAAGGATTTACAAACGCAAAGGTAAATCGGCAAGAGTTGCTTGAACAAGCATTATATTGGATAACCAACGGTCGTAAAAACGGAATCGAAGAATATATGGCTCAACACCAATTCTTCCCCGCAGCAGACGAACTCGTTGGTTATTTTAATCAAGTAATGAGTTGGACGAAGTCACTTTTCGGCAAGCATTTAAGAAAAGAAATGCTTACGCAGCAATGGGGTTTGTTATATAACAAATATGGCAAAAATCAATATAACGCAGAAGAACTCGAAACAATTATTTCTCGATTGATGAAAGATGATGAAGTCACCAAAAAGTCAGGCATTTATGAATATCTATTTGATGGTGATGAAAGACATTTATCGCTTCGAGCATTTCCAGAAAATATAAAACGTACGGTTTATGAACAACAAAATCATAAATGTGCGATGTGTGGAAAGGAAGTTGCTTGGGAGGAAGCACAAGCAGATCATTGTGACCCTTGGTCAAAAGGCGGTAAAACAACAATTGAAAATTGCGTCATTCTTTGCAGAAGATGCAACGGAACAAAATCTAATAAGTAAATAAAAATCGGTTGACCTACCGACCGTAAACGGGGAATAAATAAAAGTCATAGGAGGATAAAAAAATGACTAAAATTTTTGAAAACGACTTTATAAAAGTCAGCACAACAGGGCAAGATTACGACTTTATCGCCGTAATCGAGAACAAGACAGACAAACAAATCTGCATTCATTACGACGAACCATGTTACAACGACAATTACGATCCAATTTTAATCGCGCCGAACGATTGGATTGGGTTATTAGCAGATGACGAAGGCAAAGATTGGGTAAAAGCAATCGAGCGCAATCAAATCTATGTTGCAACAGACGACGACGAAATTTGTTACTACCCGACGGGTTGTTCGATGACGCAATGGAACGACGATTGCGAAGAAATCACGAACGAGGTCGAAAGAATACTTAACGAGTATAACTTATACGACCACGACCGCAATACGAACGTCGCTAACTCAAATCAGTTAGTAACGGTTTTAGAAATTCTTAAAAAGATTAAATAAGTCATAGGAGGATAAAAAAATGACTAAAATGATTAACAAAACCACTAAACTTTACGCAGGCGACAAATTCGCCATCACCACCACCGACGGAAGAAAACTCCGTCTCGTAATCGAGCAAGACCAGTTCTCGGACGACCCGCGTTCGTGGGATAACCTCGGAACGATGCTTTGCTGCCATCGCGATTATCAACTCGGCGATTGCAACAGCAACAGAGAAACCGAAGAGCAGCTCGCGGAAATCTGCCGCAAATACGGGAAAAGCGACGAAGAAATCGACGAAATGACGTTCGGCGAGGAAATTCGGTTTATTCTTGATCAACCCGACATTTGCGGATTGCCGTTATGGCTTTACGACCACAGCGGCATCTCGATATCGACAGGAAGAAGAGATGCTTGGGATAGCAGCTTCATAGGGCTCATCTTCGTCGAAAAGGATTTCTATCTCGCACAGACGTGCTTGAAAGACGAAATAGACTGGAAAGAAGCCGCGACGAAAACACTCAAAGGCGAAATTGCAACTTACAACGATTTCCTCGAAGGGAATGTTTATCAGTGGACGCTTTACGAACCGACCGTCGTAATTAGACAATCGATGGACGGGAATGAACTAAGCCGCGAAATAGACGAAGAAGGCGAAATGGTCGATTCGATGAGCGGGTTTTATAATCCGACGTTGGAAGACGTGGAAGAATACTTCGACTTCGAAAGCGCAGAAATCGAACAAATCGACTAAAAAACTTGGTTGTGCTACCGACCACATAAACGGGCAAAAATATTTTTAGGAGGTACGTAAAATGACGTACAGAGAACAATTAAACAAAGTAAACGAATTAGGCATTTCTATCTGCGACTTGGAAGTCGCGAACGAATTAGACGCGGTTTTAGACTTCGATTACACCGAAGAGGAATTCGAAAGTTTATGCGCGTTTGGCGTTAGAATTTATCTCAAAGCCGAAACGATGACGACCGCCGCAATCGCGTATTGCATCAACGACTTGATAAACGAAGAAGGCAAAACCGTCGAAGAAATTCTCGAAATGGATAAATGGGATTTCATCGATAAAGCAAGCAATTGGTTAGACTAACGCATAAGGAGGTATTAAAAATGCGTAAAATAGAATTCACAATGGACAATGTTGCAAAATGGCTCAAAGAAAGCACCGATTGGTTGATCGATAACCAACAAGGTTGCTGCACACTCAAACTCGACGACAGCCTCGCAATTTGCGTAGGTTGGTCTAACGGGTTTGATGACGAACCTTGTGAAGACTTAATTCAGGCAAAAGACAATCGCAATTACGCGGTTGTCGCAGGCGTCAAAGTTTGGACGTCCGACGATATGAGGACGGATTTCGATTTTATTAATTTCCCGTATTGCAAAGGCGGTGATATATACGATGACACGTATACAATCGTCAAAAACGAAGATTTCGATTGGTTAGCGGGCGCACTTATCACCGATTACGAAGTCTTGGAGGGACTCGAAATCGATAAAGATGGGTTAATAAAGGAGGTGCAAAATGCGTAATACCATCAAAGCAAAGGTCGGATACGAAGTCCGACATCTCAAAAGTAAGCCCGACACAGTTCGGATTTATGACGGAGACGAATTCTTATTCCAAGGAACTCTTCGGACATATGAAGATTACGTCGATGAGTGCGTAGAGGGCGGCGATGAAACAGCCGTTCGATATGAAGTATTCACAACTGTCAAAGGTAATCAATTCGTTTACTGGCGTTGCGAAGAATACGACGAAGATTGTTTGACAAAAATCGAAAAATAACAAAACGGTCGGGGTCGCAAAGTCGACTCAAAAACCACACCCGACCGTCCCGAAAGGGAAAGGAAAATATTATGAAAACTTTTTACATTTCAGTAACAGAAACACTTAACAAAATCGTTGAAGTACAAGCAGAAGACTCGAGCGAGGCATTACAGAAAGCAGAAGACGCTTATTACAACGGCGAATTCGAACTCGATTACAACGATATGGTCGATACCCAATTCAACGACGAAACCGAAGAAACAATCAACAACTACGAGCTCGGTGGAATGCCGAAATACTACGAAGTGAAATAATGGCAAAGGAGGTAAAATAGCCATGACATTAAATAACAACCAATACGAATTTGTACTCAACGTCCCTGAAAACTGGTCGGATTTCGACGAAAAACGCGAAAGAATTCTCGAAGATCTCACGTGGAAATTCGACAAAGATTCCGCCGTAAAAATGCTCAAAATCATCGACTGGAATTGGTCGGACTTCGAAGGCGAAACGGCGATTCTTATCACGGTCGAAGGCACGAAATGCCTGACTTGGATAACCGATGAATTCACGCCGATCGAATGCGCGGAAAAGGTTTTCCCGTTCGACGAAAAGCAAATCTACCCGCAACAAAGGGCAGAAATGAAAATCTGCTTCAAAAGATATTAATAGGAGGTGCTCTATGAAAATTTATAGAGACGACAGTTTAAGTAATTTTGAATTCTGGTCGGGAGCAGTCTCGAACGCAGAAGAATTCACCCTCGAAGAGCTCGATCGCATTGGCGACGAACTCGAAGCGCTTGACTGTGGAGGCAATGGGTATGACGAAACCGAAATCAACGATATGATGTGGTTTGAACCCGAACGCCTCGCAAGTCTCATCGGTCTCGAATGGGACACAGAAACGGGAAAAATCGTTAGATAATCGTCAAATCACGATTAGACAAATCTGAATTAGGCACTCCTCGCGAAAGCGTTGAATGGGCTTAGGCGTCCCTGCCGAAGTGGTAAAGCGCCTGGTGGGCAAGCAAGCCTGCGGTCTCGTACAGCAATCCGCAAATTGCAAAATAAATTTTCAGGAGGAATTTCCAAATGAAATTCACAAAACAAAACATTGAAAAACTCAACAAACAGGCAATCGAAGCGAACGACGGTTTGGTCGAAAGCGTAACGAATTATATTCTCGATAAATTCGATGAATATGACGACCCGAAACAGATACCGCTTGAGGTAATCGAGCACGGATGTATCAGTGGAATTGTCGGAGAACTTATCTATTATTCCGACACGACTGCTTATTACGCAAAGAACAAAGACGCAATTAATCGTCTGCTTTACGAACAGATGGAAGAATGCGGGATTCACGATTTGACGGAATTCTTCTGCGGCCAAATAAGTTGGAATCCCGAAGATCCGTTGGCGCTCGATTATTATAACCAAAACATTCTCGCTTGGTTCGGGTTTGAAACCACGATGAGAAATGTTGCGTTGCAGTTTGACGAATTAGAGGAGCTCGTTTGAGCTTCTCTTTTCTAAAAAATCGGAGGTAATATATGACACCAGAAATTATGGAATTCATCGGCAAAACAGACAAAAACGGCAACACGGCGCGGCTTCGCGTCGATGTTGCAAATCGCAAGTTCTATCGCGACTTCGTGAGCTTTTACGGAGAACCGATAAAAGTAGACAAAACAGCAATCAGCAAAATGGTCGAAGCATACAAATGGTTCGGCTGGAAAGAAGAGAAAATTTAAGGAGGCTATTATGATTTTTATCAAAGCTCAATTACAACAATTTGTAAGCAAAATCGAAATTAAAGGCAGGCTCGAAACTCGCGATGGGAAATACACTATTTATTTCAATGAGTTCAAGGGCGCAGAATACGATTTTCTTATAAAAAACAAGCACGCGATTCTTGAATTTCTAAGAAGTTTAGAATGCGTGAATCGTGGACAAACATACATGGAAGATCTGGAGTATTATGATGACGATGGAAAAATGAAGCAAGATGATGAATCTTGTTTTCACATAACGTTCCATGAAGATTACTGCCCAAACATTCCAGAAGAAAATTTTAATTAAAGGAGATAAAAATATGAACAAAATCACATTAGCACAACTCAAAGAACAACAGCAAATTTCGTCGCTCGACGAATACGCCAACATGGATTTGCAGCACGCAGAAGACGTCGAAAGATTCAAAGACATCTTCCCGAAATCAGTCGAAGCAATCGAAAAATTACCGACTGACAAAATCTACGTAAACACGGCCGACTATCAATCAAGCGATTTCGCGTTTGGGCGTTACGGTTCGGTACGCGCTTGGGCATATCAAGCTCTTGAATGGGCGTATATGGACGATTACGACGAAGAGGCCGAACCCGACGATTGGAATACGGTAAACGTTTATCGGTTGTTTGACGAGTTCAAGGCAGATAAGGTTATTGACACAATTAACGAATATTGGCAAATCGAACTTGCCGAATTGGAGGTATAAAATGCAAATCACAAATCTCGAAGAATTATTACAAGCGCTCGGGAGCAAAAAACCGTTGAATAAAAATGGCAAAATCAGCAAAAGCGGTTGGAACGGCTATGAACAATTGAGGAAAATCTTGAAATTTCTCGAAGATCAAAATATTATTGAATTTAACGAAGATAAACTCGATAATTGGATTAACGAAGTACAAGAACTTGGATTCTAACGCATAAAGGAGGTATAAAATATGCGTAAAATTAATAACAGTTATTTAGGCAACTTTTACATTGAAGAACTCGAAAACCGCGAAGAGAAAGACAGAGTAAAGCTCTACGATTCCGACGAAAACTATCTCGATTATCTTCCACTCGAAAGACATGATGATACCGACCCGACGTTCGAGGAGCAATACGAAGATTATCTCGAAATTCTCTCAAGATTCGATACGGTTGAATGCCTTATGGAATGGCTCGTTTGCGAAACGGAATTCATCGGGAACAAATACCAAATGTTGGATTATCTCGTAAATCATCTCAATTGGGATGACGTAAGTGAAGATTACAACCCGCTCGATAACGAATGGGTAAACAGAATCGGTGATATCTACATTCTCGTTTCGGAATATTAATCTAAACAAAAATACGTCGGGACACTCTCATACGGAAAGAGCCGAAAAAGGATTTTTTATGAAACAAAAAGAAATTACAGAAATCGAAAACGCGGCAGTAACCAACTTCGCAGAAATGCTTTGCGATTACGTAAGTGGACTTGACGAAGGCGAAGGAATTGGCAGAGAAGACATAATCGATCATCTCTATGAATACATCAACTGGGACAAACGCTTCACTCGTGAATACGAAGAAGGTAAAAAGAATTTTAAACCATTCTAATCAACAAAACAAACAAAAAAATAAACCGACCTGCGACGGTATATTCGCAGGAAAGGAGTAATTATGAAAAATAAAACTAACATCAACGGACTTTGGAAATTTTACGACGACGCGAACAACATCAGCGGAATCGTCGTAGGTAACGACACCGAAGAGGCGAGAATGAACGCCTCGGCTTATATCAGAGAATTTTTCGACGACATCACAAAAAACGAACCCGACGTTTATGTTTGGAAAATCGAAGACGATGATGATTATCACTGCGATTACGCAATCGCAACTAATTATTAATTTGGAGGTAAAATATGCAATTTTTAACTAAATCTGGAACTTACACACCCTACGAACACGAATGCGAATCGCTCGCTCATCTCGAAGTCTATCGTTTATCCGAAGAGGAAATGAGCGAAATCAAAAAACGGGCAATGCCGACCGACGTAATTATGGAATTTCTCGGTTTCGAGGATCCACATTATCAGGTCGAACCTGGTGCTTGGTACACAGAGCGCAATTTCGTGGCATATGACGAAACCACTGGCTTACTTATAATCGAAGTCAGAAAAACACTTAATGTTTAAAAAAGGAGCAAAAATTATGATAGATAAAAACGATTTTAGAGCAAAGCAGTTTTTAAGAGGTTTTGATGAAGAAATGCAAAACATCATGGAAATTGAAAAATTTTACACGAATGATGGACGCACAGAATGTGCAAAAATTATAGTTCGTGATAAAGAATTTGAAGTGAAATATTGGAACACCTTCGCTTATTTTTACGGCGAAAGACCGAAAGGGTATAAGAATTATATTCACTCCTATGGGGTTACAGAAACATCAACCAAAGATGGCTCTATGTGCATAGGGTTTGACATAGAAACATTTCCAGAAAGAAAAATCACCCTCAAGATAATGGAACAATATTTTCCCGAATTAAGACAAAATAAATTTTAAGGAGTAAAATTATGAAAGAATTTAAATCAAATTTCAAAATTCTCAAAGTAGAAAAACGAAACAACAGCTATTACGGTAATCCCTCGTATCAACTCACGGCACAGACAGAAAACGGTGAAATCCTCATCGGCAAAACGGCAACAAACGCAGTTCTCGGGTACAAGGTTTCGTGGACTTGGGAAGACGATTGGAAAGTCCTTACTTATCATTTCACGAAGAGCGGGAATTGCATTTTCGACAGATTAACCAAATTAGACTAATAGTTCAAAGGAGGTAAAAATATGAACTACGAAAAAATAACAAAAACTCAGGCAAGAAAAATGCACACAGCAAGGAAGGCGGTTTACTGCCTTCCTTGCAATGTCCACCCTTACAATATGTGGGTTGGAATGGCGGAAATCCCGCTCGATTACGATTTTGAGAAATTCTGCAACGAGTATGCGTTTTATAACTGCGGAACGAATTACTTGGGCAAAAGAATCGCGTTTTATAAGGAGGCTTAATATGACACTCGGCGAACTCAACAAAATATTGGACGATTGGTGCGAGGTAAAAATCGTGCCGAATAACGGCAATGGCGATGAACTCAACCTTACAACAAAAGGCAAAGTTGATTACTTCAACGAACATAAATTCGACGAAGTTACATTCATTACGCAAAGAGATGGAAACATTGTGGTCTTTACAGAAAGGAGGTGATGCGATGGTTTATGCACTGATAGTATTTATGTTGGTTATAGGCTTTACGACAATCGAAATTAGTAAAAGGAGGTAGGTTTATGGTATTAGCGTTTTTTATGGCATTTGTATTCATTTACAATATCATCTACGCCATTAAGGATAATTAATGGCTGAAAGTAAGTGAAAAGGAGGTGATTAGATGGCGCTTTTAATACTTCTTATAGTACAGTTTATAATCTTTAGCGTTAACATCCGAACCCACTAACACAAACCCGTAACAACTAAGCGGCCATTCATCCGCACCGCTCTAAAAACGCGGATGCTCCAGCAGCTGCACTTGGGTTTCTCGAAGTAACCGTTGAATAATCGAAAACTGGACTGCTCTCTGCCAGTATAAATAAAGACCAGCAGCCCTTACTATGCGGTATTTTTTAACCCACGGGGCATATTTCTTTAAGCGGGCGGGCATTTTTTCTTACAAAGCGCCGCCGCCTTTTTTGGCTGACGCCCAAATTGCATGTAAGCGCCCCATTTTCAGATCACCATGAACGCCCCCTTATTTTCCAGACGACTGCCCTGCGTCTATAAAAAAAGAACGGCAGCCCGAATTATACGGACCGCCGCCTGAAGGAGTATAAATATGAAAAGCAAAAAGCCTTTCTGTGTGAGCCTATTGAATTTGCCTATAATTTCCCAAAAAGACTTCGAGGCGGGCGAGTGTTCGACCCGACCTTGAATTGTCTTCCGAATAATAACATTCTTATTATAAAAAAACCTTAGATTTGATTTTTACCCCATCTTTCAGCTGCGACTTTTTTCATATTTTCGCGAGCTGTTTCTTTTTCCTCTTCCGTGAACTCTCTGCCCGCCGCCTTTTTAGCCTTAAGCTGTAAGCAGTTCTTGACCGAGCATCTGAAGAAGTAACCCGAGGGAACTCCGTCGGAGTAGCGTTCGATTTTTTCTATCGACCAAGGAGTATTAGGAGTGTCGAGGAACTTCCCGATTTTCGTAAGCATTGAATTGCTGGTCGTGTAAACGCGGAAGCCGTCAGCGCCGTTGCCGAGCATGGTGATTGTAGTTTCGATTTCGTCAGCCGTGTGATTGCGGCAAGATTCAAGTTTCATAATTCCCTCCGAGAGTATCTGTTTAGTGGTGGTCTCCCGCCGCCGAAGGAATGCTGTGTTTTAAGGCGGCGGATATTGAGACCTGGTGCAAGCGGGAGCGGCAACAACTTTGCACAACCGATATCCAACACCGCTCTTTCAGCTTGCAAAAGTATTATACCACAACGCGGGAAGATTGTCAAGTATTTGACAGCGGTTTTCAAAAAAAATATTTTAGGGATTTTTTTGTTTTGGCGGCGGGCGCTTTTTTTTTGTGCGGAACTTCGCGTATGGTTTGGTCTACCCTTTTCTCTAATCACTAGTACGGAGTATATAAAGAGTGTTACCAATTACTCATGTATTATTTATATTCTCTTTATATATTTCTCTTATATATATTATTATATATTATTTAAAATATACTCATATTAAGTTTACTGGTAATATATACTCTTCACTTGTATTAAGCTAAGTATAAGTAATAAATAAAAGAATAATATTAAACCTAAACTATGAACGAAGTGAATAGTTTAAGAGGATATATTCTGAAAGAATATATCCGATATAAGAGTATATATACTAGAAGAGTATAATAAAAGTACGGAACTATGATTACTAAGAGTATATACTCGTTTGAACCTCTCACAACTAAATCTGCGAGATTCTTGGGAACTTCCGACTACTGCGAGAATATTTACCAAGCTATCCCCGTCGTTCCGACGGTTGTTTATGTTTAGGCTAATTGTTTAAGCCCTTCATTGAGAATGTTTATCGCCGCATTCACATCCCTATCATGATGAGTATGACAAACAGGGCAATCCCATTCTCTAACTTTTAAGTCTTTTGTCCCTTCATTCTTGTAGCCGCAGACACTGCAAGTTTGAGAACTCGGGAAAAACTTATCGACTTTAATAACTAATCTTCCATACCAACGCGCCTTATATTCTAATTCCCGAACAAACTCCGACCAAGAAACGTCGCTAATTGCTTGCGCGAGTTTATGGTTTTTGACCATATTTTTCACTTGCAAATCTTCAATACAAATTACGTCGTTTTCTCGAATAATATTTGTCAAGTGATTTTGGATAAAAAAAAGAAACCCCAATCTTTCGATCAGGGTTTCGAGGCGGCGGTAGGAGGTTCTTGCAAAATGGATGATTATTTCTCTCTGTCTGTTTTGCTTAATTCTTTTTGCTTACATAGTGAGGTGATAGTCAAATGGACTTAATTTCTTTTCCCGCCGCCTGGTGTGAGCTTAAAAATAATTCAGCAACAAAAGTATAATCGCTGCTCTAAAAGCAGTATCATCAGTGCTTGAATGATTGCTGTTAATCTTGGAAGATGTAGTGGCGGGACGAGAAAAATCATCGTGATTCGGGCGGCGGGCAGTTTTTTCTTTTTGCCCGCAGACACCATCTAAGATACGTTCCGCTCTAAAAAGTTCCTCTTCGGTGTCATATAAACGATTGAGTCTTTCACTGTAATATTTCATATAGTTCTCCTTTGACGATATCGAATATCATCTTTAGTTCACGAATACATTATACCACTTCTTTATAGATTTGTCAAGTGTTTTTATGCACTTTTTGAAAAATTTTAATTGTTCGGATTATTTGGAAAAAATGTCTTCTCCTCGCTATGATTCATGAGCCAATACGGAAGCTTTTTGCCATAAATTTCCTCGTATTTGCGGAAGTATTGCCTTGGCTTATTGACGACGGTACTGATATCGACGTTAAGAGCGTCGGCGACCCATGCGCACCCCTCTGCGTAGGTGGAAAACGGTTTGTCTTGGATGAACAGCGGACAATCTGTTACCACGTAGGAGAACCCCATACTTACCTTTTCGCCCGTCGGGAGATAGTGAAAGAATTCTCTTCCTTCGGCGGCGGTCCAGCCTTCGATAGGTTTGCCACTTTCCGCCCACGAGCAAGGATAAGAATCGGGGTTGGTGCATCGTTTACAGTTCCAGCAGAGTGTGTCAGCGTAGATGTTATATTTCTTGCGCCCATTGCTCTTAGTTAGTTTAATCGGTTTACTTTCCATAATTATTCCTTTTGATGTGCGATTTATTTTAATCGAGCATCCACCAAATTTTACCCGTGCCCTCCCACAGTTTAGCTACACTTGCAGTTTCGGTTCGATCCTGAATGAAAAGAGGACATTTAGTTATAGTGTACGTTTGCACCTTAATTTTTGAGTTGCCTTCCCAATCGTTAAATTCTGATTTCTCTGCTTCCCAACCGTCGACTGGTTTTCCCAACGCTGCCCATGGGCAAGTCAAGGGTTCGCAATTAACAGCTCGTTTGCAATCCCAACAAAGTTGGTCTGGTTTCTTTTTTGCCATATAATTCCTTTGGGCGGCGGTTAAGCCTTTTGCCCGCTATATTTCTTCCCGATAAGTTCTTTAAGCCAGCCAGGCGCCTTCCAGCGTTTCATTTCTTCGGGCGTACTAAACTCAATCTCGATGCGCGCTCTGTCATCTTCTTCGTTCGGATAAGTATCGAGCGTGTAGATTGTGAACGCATCAAGCGGCTCTCTGAAATAGGTCCTGATTTTCGTTACTTCTTCCTTGTCCGCCGCCTTGTAGATTTTCTTCAATTTCTCGTACTCTTCGGGCAGGATTTCGGCGTTAAGCTCCATATTATCTTGCTTCGCTGCCGTTTCATCGCTCTTTGAATACTTAGTCGTGAATTCGCATTTTCCAGCCCACGAACCGTTCATATCGGGTCGAGCGACTTCGGTTCTGCGGATTCGCGTGCGGAATTTGTAATCGCCGACCTCGCCTTCTTCAAGCCAGGTCTGATGGATGATGTCTTGATGGATTACGATAAGTTTTTCACGGAGTATTGTATTTATCGCTCGGGCGGCGGATACTGAAAAGCCGAGTTCAAATTCGCGGTCGTATGTTTTCATTTGGCCTCCTTACCGTGTCGATTTCGAAACGGCTAACTTTTATATTTCTATTATATCACTTTTGAATGTGTTTGTCAAGCGTCTGAGGAGATGTTTTTAGATTTTTCTCTTGCTTCTTTGAGTTTTTGTTTATATCTATCCTCAACCCAACCTTCCAAAACTTGTCGCATATCAAGATAAGTTCTTATCCCAAGTTCAGCATAGACTTCGGCTCGTGCTTGCCTTTTTAAATCGTTGTATTCTCTATGCAATTGCTTTTGCCTGCTTGGTTCCCCTGAATTAGCGTCTTCTTCGGCTCTTATTCTGTTTGTTTTACAGCCTTTCCACATTTTATTGCCCACTAATTGAGGTAAACACAAATTTTCTTTGGTTACATATTCTATAGGGGTTGTAACCCCTTTAATTTCATAACATTCATTTGCAAATAAAATTAATTTATGTTCGTCATCGGCTTTTAAATATCCCGTGACAACGTAATACACATCTTGTTTTATTGTTTTAAAATATCCCTTTAAGATATTTATACTGCTTTTTGTAAATTTGTTCAGCCAATTATCCCACGTAAAAGCTTTGTCAATTGAAAATATCCCATATTCATTTTCAATATTTTTGTTTTTGGGGAAAAATTGCTTTTTAATGTGTAAATAAAATTTTATTTCTTCTTCCATATCTCCGCCTCATAACTTCGTAGGATATATTTTAATGAGCTTCTCTGTGATATCTTTAAAAATCTCGATATATTTATCGGTAATTATCTTTTCTTTTTCTGTTCCGATCTGTAAAAGTGCTTCGGGGCATTTATTCAAAACCTCGTCGTATTTTCTCTGCTCTCTTTTAAAAACCGTGACTTTTCTAAACCCGCTCTCGTTATCTAAGATTTTGAGTTGAAGTTCATTCATATTTTCTCGTTCCGCCGCCAACCTGTGTTTAGATTCCAAATTTTTGACTGTTGTTTTTTGGTTTATTTTAATCTGTTCCTCTTTAAATAATTTCTGCGCGTCTTTTACAAATTCTTCTCCTAAATTCTCTTTGAGTTGTTCTCCGAGATAATGCCTCAGCACATAAACTTTATACACTCTTCGATAATCTCGTAATGCAAGCTTAAAATGTTTTTTATACAATTCGCAAGTTCTTCTTTTAAAAATCTCGTACTGCCCTGTTGCGAAGATATACCCCATATCGAACGTTCTGCGTTCGGGCTTCCATTGCCCCTTATTCGGGCTTTCACATTCGTTCCATTTCTTTAACTGCTCATTATAATTTTCCGCCGCCATTTGTTCTAAAACCATCTTCTCGCAAGATAACAATTGCGCTATCTTATCTGAATCGGTATCGTCGTTTACTGCTATCCAACCTTCTTTACCCTCTAACCAAAACTGGTATCCGTCTAATTCGTCGATTATTCTTTTATTTCTTAACGTCGAAAAAGCCGATGCAATTTGCGCGTTCATATATCCGATAAGCTTCGCGTTATACTCTGTCCAAATTGTCGGGTAGTTGTCTTTGATATATTTCAATTCTTCATTGTTTCCAAAATAATTAGAATTCACGTATCCGAGTATCCAATAAAGCTCTCTTCTCGATAAAGTAATTCTCCCGTCTTCTCTTTTGGAATCGGGATGCAAATACATATACAAATACAAGACGTTTGCGATATGCTGTTTCACTTCTGATTTATGCAAATCTGGCGGCGGGTCTTTTTTAATGTTCGACAAATGGTACTTCCGATCTACCTTTTCAATGTCGCAAAATCTTTCCCAGTCTTTGAATTGACTTTTACGACTATCCATGCTTCTTGTTGGTTCGGAACAGAATATATCACACAGCTCTTCATACGAAAATAAGTTGTCTTTGATTTTCGTCTTACGCAATCTTCTTTTAATAAGTTTATCTCTTATCTCATCTTGTTTTTGTTTCTCTTCTTCTTTCCTTCTTTTCTCTTCCGCTAATGTGAATTTTATTTCACATTTTGATTTCTCATCGCTGTTTCCCTGAAACTGTATTAACTCGCTTCGCTCGTTTGCTTCCATAGTTTTCTCCTTAAAAAACCCTACTTTTTTCTCAAAATCTCCGATAAAATCTGCGATTTTCGAAAAAACTCATCACTATTTTTTCTATAATAAGAGTCTAGGTTTACCTTTATAGAAATTTTAGTGACGAGATTTTCTCAAAATCTCCGATAATTCCTGCAATTTTGCAAAAAAAGGTGGTGCATTTGAAATACGTTTTTATGGGCGGCGGGACAAACCCGTCACCCACTCCTCCACTATCTGCTTTTATTATACCATAATTAATTTCTTTTGTCAAGCATTTTAATTGACTTTCTTAGAATTATTTCGATTTTTATTCTTCGCTTTCAGAGGGCACCTTGTGCCGCCCCAAGGTTCCCTCCCACCCTCCAAGGGCGTTGGCTCGGCTCCGCCGCCCCAAAGATTTGCTTTAATCAAGAATGGAATTTCTATTTTTTACCTTTACTCCAATTGCTCCACATGTCTGTTACAGTCTCCTCTTTCTTCTTTTTCTCTGGAACAGGCTTGGAAGTCTTTGGTTTGGGTTTATCACTTTCTGTAATCTTCCTTGTCGTTTTTGATAAAGGCTTCGCCTTCTTAGCCGCCGCCTGAGCCTTCTTTTTCTCGGCTGCTTTGCGCTTGCGCTCCTCCGCCTCCGCGTCTTTCTTCGCTTGAATCGCAGCTTTCTTCGCCGCTATGTCCGCTTCTTGCTTCTCACGCCATTTGGCTTGAACTACGTGGAAGTTCTGCTCCCACTTGTCTCCGTCTGCATAAATCACCGACTTTATATATTCTGGCAAATCGAAGTTCTCGTTTACATTCTTTGAGAATTGATTGAACGTGATTATGCTCCCGTCGTATGTGTAACTCATTACGTATTTGCGCCCTGTCGCCTTATCGATAAAAGTCGTCTCTTTGCGTTGGAAACTGCTATAGGGCGTTAGCGTAAGGTATTCACTGTATCGGGCGGCGGATATCTCTGCATCGTCTGTGATAACATAGACTGGCGGTTTACCGAAACGATAGCCTGTTTCAAGCGTTAGGAAGTATTTGACTTCGCCTGTTATTTCGTCTATACGCTCGTAAATCATTTGCTTTAAGGCTAAACGCAATGCAGTTCTACCTTCGATTTGCTTGTATAGGAAACCTATTGGACGAACTGTCGAGAAAATTACGGTTTGCTTGGCTGTAATTTCACTTTCGATTGTTGCATTTTGTGATATTTGTTTGCATATTTGGTTGTAAATCTCAGGGGGTGCCGAGATTGAGGTAAGTCCTTGTCTGTACATTTTTTCCTCTTTTTGGATTAAAAGAAAAAGAGAGTGTTAACCATTTTCATCCCTTTCCGACCACTTCTGACTACCATTCCCTTTCCTTCCTCTTTCTATAAGATATAAATATGATATATAATATACATCACTCCGATATCAAATTGATATCATCCCAACACCATTTCTCTATGGAACTTCTTCCACTTTCTCATAACTTCGGTATCATTTTTTGCCATATCTCTTAACCCGACGTTTTCTTCGTAACGTTCGTCAATCCACCATCTATTCATTTCAACTACTTGCCCGAGTGCGAGCCAAACTTCGATTCTCTTTAAAAGTTTAGACCGATTTTCGTCGTTCCATCTGTTGGTTAAATTTGATTCATATTCGAAGATTATACCATCAAGCTCTTCATCATAAGCCATCGAGTAATCAATTCCAGACGGGAAATTCTCATCATATCGGCTTTGCAAATCCGAATGGTTTCCCACGAATTTTTGAAAATCCTCTTTCTCACATCTTATCAATAAAGTTCCGCCTATCATCTTTTCTCCTCAGCGTATTCTTCCCATAATTCGATTCCTCTTTTCCGACAAATCTCTTCAAGCATATCACTCCGCCTCGAAAGCCACCTTTCATATTCCTCTCTTCCCTGTATGTCCACAACATCGTAACCGCGTTCATACATTTCTTCTGTTTGACTTCCGAGCGTATCGAACACCGCGTCGTGATACTCTTTTTTGAGCTGCTCGTCTGTTAAGGTATCTGTCCACTTTTTCAGTTTTGCGAGTTCTCTTTTATTCGTTCCCATATTCATTCCCGATATCTCCATTCAAGAATTTCGTAACGCCGTCTTTTAGCTCCGAAAGAAACATTGTGCTGAATACGACCGTGCAAGAGCAACCGTCGACCGTCATAATCTCGTAACTCAAACTTTTGTAATTTTCCTTGTTCACGTTTTTATAACAGGGGAGAGCTATTCTAAACTCTTTACCACCTCTGACGTAATCGAGCCACAACGCCCAACAATACCCATACAGGGTTATACCTTTCAACTTCACGTCTTTCGGGACTTCTCCGTCAAACACGTAATTTTCCTCGATGAATTTAAACATTGCTTTGCTGTCTTTCCCATCGGGTTTGAATTTACCTTTATCGTGGTCAAAGTCAAGCCATATTTTGTGCAAATCGGTCGCCTGAACATGATCGCGGATTCCGCGAATAATCTCGATAGAAGCGTTGGCAATCAACTCGGCTTCGTATTGTAAGTCGGCGATCTGTGTGGTTTTAGACCACAGTAACTTCTCGTTCCTGTCGAGCCTGGTTTGTATGTCTTTCTCGTAACTAATCGTGTAATCCATATAACTACCTTTCTGATTGTGCCTCTATTATACCACATTACTTGACGTTTGTCAAGCGTTTTTAATTGACTTCGTGATTTTCAATCATCGATTTCTGTTTTCTGTGTGCTTGTTAATGTTATAGTTTTTAGTATTACGGCTGTTAGCCTGAAATTCCATCACTTTGAGCATTCTGTCAAGTGCAAACTCGCATTTATAATGACGATTATTTTTATCATCCGCGGTACAAACGAAGCGCCCGTTTTGATTAACCGAAGCGGTGCAAAACTCACATTTATTCATATCTTATCTTTCTCTTCTATAATCTGGCATATATCCGCTGGATAGGCTTTCCCTTTATTATACCAGCAATTATTTTGTGGTTTGTAATACCAATCCCCATAAATAATGAACGGTTGAATTTCTTCACATTTAGGGAAAATTATCATGCTTCCTTTGAATGTTTGTTCTTTGCTATCATCTTCGTGATTCCATTTACGCAGAAGCATTATTATGGTTACAAAAAAAATTGAAACCACGCTTGCTATCACTAAACAAATTATCTCTGACGCATCCATTTTATGCCTCAAATACTAAAAATTTATCCATCGTTTCGCTCATCTCTGCCATTGTTGTTGAGTCATCAAATCCAACTTCAAGCACGAGTGGGTTACTTAAATCCAAGCTGAAAACACCCATTATCGACTTCGCATCGACCGCGTATTTACCGCTATGCAGAATCGTGTCTTGCTTAACCGATTGCGCTATTGCGACAAATTCTTTAACTTTCGCCATATCACCTAAAAATATATCCAGTTTCATTTCGTTACCTCCTTTTACCACGAAATGGTAAATCCATATTGCCCACCGTTAATGGCGAAATTTGCTTCCCTGAATCTTTTCTCGACTAAGGGGCGAACTCCCTCCCACAAAAGACTTACGTCTCCGAAAACCCTTTCCTTGAACGTGAAATATTTTCCTATCCCGTCCATACGAATCACGAGTTCTCTACAACCTATCGTCGCACGTTTCTCTATGTCTTTTGCTATTGCCTCTATTACTCGGTTTGCTCTGTCTTTAACTTCCTGTCGTTCCGTGATTATCTTCGCTTTCGCTGCCGTTATCATCTTCTTTCTCCTTCTGTTTATTTTCTTCTGTTTCACTTTTTAATTCATAATCGATCATCTCTCTGAATTCTATCGGGTCGCTGGGCTTCATTTGTCCCGAAGTGACGAGCTGATTAATTATCGTCTTTTTCGCATCTTCAAAGCCATTCGCTTCAACTTTAAAAATCGTCGGGCGCAAAACCATAACAAGCACTTCTTTTTTATTCGATGCCGCCATTTCGGTCCTCCGAATGAGTTATCTCTTTCTCCTCTCTTTGAGCAAGCAAATCTTCCGCCTCGTCTGCCGTTACGAGCATATAACGGTCGTCCCCGAATTCGTTTGCTGCATTCCATTCATATGCATAGGAAACGCAGTAAATCCCCATTGAGGGTTCGTCACAATGTACGAGTGCGGCGTAATTGTTTTCCATTAAGTGTTTTACCGTTTCCGAAATTGCAGTTTGAAGAGCGGATTCGTCAGTGTAGTTATCTTTTTCAAAAACTATCGTGTCTTCTTTAAGAAATCTCATTTTGGTTCTCCTATATTTTGATTTTAAGTTCGCGTGCATCTTTAATGAGTCTGCGAAGCATTTCTTTGTCGGCAGCTATCGTGCCTTTAAGCGATTGTTTACGGCTGAGTACAAATGCTCTTTTGAGCTTATCGAAAATCGCAGCGTCGGTTGTCCAACTTGCTTTGTCGTTGATTATGTTTTCTTCTGACTTTTTAAGAATTCTTACATCGCCTAAAACGTTGGAAATCCGATTGAGATAATATAACTTATCCGTTTCCTTTTCAATCGGTAATTCTCCGACGTAAAGTTTGTTATATCTGAATCCTATGTAATAAACCATATCTTTTATCATCCTAAAACCGCGCTCCTTGCGATTTGCTCGCTCTTTTCAACGAAATAATGAACAATCATCGAACCGTTTTTGAACGTTCTGTCGAATTCTATCGTATCACTGATTTCGTTGGTGAATTCTCCGATCACTCTTACACCACCGTCGAGATAAGTGTAAAATTTAAGGTGATTTACGAGATTCCTTCCGTCGGGTATTTCTTTACTCGTCGTAGTAATCGCGAACGAACGTGTTTCAACTGCATAAATCGTCTCGCAGTATAACTGAACGAGATTTGCCGTAAAAGCGAAAAAAGATTTCGGGGTGCATTCAACACCGTTGATATAAACAAGATTCTTCATTACGTCATAATCGATTTGAAGTCTTTGGGTTTCTTTAAGTTTTTCTCTTTCTTCTGCCGCTTTATCTATTGCGTAATCAAACGCGCTGTCATATTTATCAAAATTTGCCATCTTCCAAATCTCCTAATAAGTCTTTCCACTTGAACGTTCCGTCCCACGCGCTCTTAATGAGAGTTATCGATTTTACGAATGCGAGATAAACGCCGATAAACGCTCCCAAAACAACCATCCCCATTACCGATAAAAGATAAAATGGGAGTAAAATTATCGCTAAAAACGTCACGAATATTTTCTTCAGAATTTTCACTTCTCTTCCTCCTCGATGCTTTTCGCTTCAACGCTTACGATTTCTAATTCGTCGCCGTGGTCGTAGACATCTTCTATCAAGTCGACTTGACATTGTTTCAGGTATTCCATCACGCTTTTCCTGTCAGGATGGTCGCTGTCCTGCATTAAACAACCGATGATTCGGTCGCTCACTTTAACTTTGTATGTTACTTCGATTTCCATTGTTTCTTCTTCTCCTTGATTTGATAGGTGAATTATAGCATAAAAAAGAAAACCTGTCAAGCGTTTGAAACAGGTTTTTCTAAATTTTTTTTAATTTTTGGGAATATACGGTTCGTCGGGAAGTATAACTACGATGTCGTCAATTTTAGCAAACTCGTTTTCCTGCTGCTTCGTTACTCCTTTTATATATCCCAAAAGCTCTGCATTACTTGTTATCCCCAATCCATTTTTGAATTGTTCGTAAACATCATCTTCCATTACTATTGAATAAGAAATTTTAATTTTTTTCATTTTTTACTCCAAAAATATCGATAATCGCGTTATTTACGCCGTATGTTATAAATCGTGTCTATTTTGCTTATTATGTCGATAAATGATAAAATAGAACGATTATCGGCATTTTATTGCAAAAATGTGGTTTTTTGTGGTTTTTGTTAATCCCAGTTTTCTTTGAAGCACGGGCACGAAGAACCAGCAAATTTTGTAATCACTTTTTCTTCGCAGGCGCAGATTTGCTTTTGCGTTTTTTCGTCAAATCCGTCGAAATTCGAACATTTTTCACAATCTTGATTACATTCGTAATAATGACAATAATTACAGTCACGAGAATAAACATGAATCCTACTATCTTCAATATACACAGTACTCTCCTTTTTTATTCCAGCAATCTTTCGGGCAGGTGAAATGGTATCTCCGCTCGCATTTGCTGCAAGGCAATTTATTCCAATCTACCTGTATTTGTGTCGTTGTGCCATCTTTGTTTAATTTTGTGATATTGCGAATGTCACGTGAACTATCGTTATTCATTTTCGTCCAATTTTAAAAGTTCATAAATAGCGGCAACTTCTTCAATGGTGAATTCCATCTTGTCGAGTTCTTGTTCGGTAAATTTCATTTTATCGGGAATTTCAACTTCGGTTGCCGCAAGTTCGTTAAGTTGCTTATTGATTTCTGCAAAATTTTCATCTGTAAATTTGTATTGATTGTTTTCAATAACGAATTCGCCGTTATCGTCCTTCATAGCAAGACTTTTAATAAGCTCGTCTCTCTTTTCGTTGTAGAACTTTTCGTCTTCATCGGTTGCTTTAATAAACTTCATAAACTTGAACGAAGTTCCGAAGTTTACACCTTTTGCCTGTGCTTTGCTTGCAATTACTTTTCTCGCGTTTAACACTTCAATAAGTTTCATAATTTTTTAATCTCCTTTTACTCATATTCGAGTTCTTTTTTATTTTTATAATAATTTGCCAAACCGTACTTCGACGCATCGCGTTCAAACCATATATCGTAGTAGCCGTATGACGAACTATCCATTTTATCTATTTCGCTTGCATATAACCATATAAATATACATATCGCGTAGAAGACTATCAACGCCCCGATTATGATGAGTATAATGATATGGAAATTGACGCCGAGGGCAACGAGAATCAATCCAGCAAACGCCGCGACCGAAACGATAATTGCCATAAAAGTCAATCTCTTTTTGCGGTTATCGAAGTCGAAAAGGTAATAACGAAGCATTGATGGAATTCCCACCAAAAACGGGAAGAGCGGTCCCATCGGCATTGCCTGAAAAAGACTGTGCCCCGCCTCGTGTGTCTTGCTATCAATGTCGTCGCAGTCATCGCTTACGAAGAAGAAGGGTCCGAGACAAACTCCGCCCCATCCGTGCCCCGTAACGAAGTAAATCGAGTAGCCGTGCTTTTTCGGATTGTGCCCCGTAACGAGCATAACGAGCGCTCCGACGGAACCGACGAGTGTCATTATAATTCCCCATGTACAATGGACGAGCCAAAATAAAATTAGTTTAATCGTTTTCATAATTTTCTCTCCTTTGAGATTTTCTTACTTTATTTTTTTGATCTGCTTTACGGACTTTTTCAGGAATCGGAATTATCGTGATGAGAATTCCTTTGCAAAAAAGGTAACAATCATTTCCGAGGACTTTAAGCGTGTCTGCGCGACCTTCTTCTGCCGACCTCTGTAAAACGTTTTCTAAATATCTACGCGTGTTCTTTGGAAAGTCTTTCGGCTCTTTACCACACCATAACGCCTTCTCGGCTCTGTCGATTGCTTTTGTCGGAGAAACTTTCGTTCTCTCTTTCATCCTCTGGGTCCCGTGATGTGTTATCGCCACTGTCATTTCATATCTCCTTTTAAGTGAATTTTTACCGCTAAATAAAACTGCCCTTTTATTCAACGGTTTTCAACGGCATTATAACACACCCGAACTCATTTGTCAAGCGTTTATCGGTCTCTGATACAAAAAATTATAAAAAGAATCAAACCGATCAAAAACGCCAAGACATTGATTCCGACCGCGATAATTATAGGCAGGAAAACCATAACCCACGACCAATCGATTTTGCCACACAATTTAAGTGTCATGAAAATCATCGAAATGATAAATGCCATCGTTCCTAGACTCAAACTAATGGTTCTCGTTCCGACGTTTGCGACCGCCTTCTGGCTGAAATCAGAATCTTCATCGCTGAAATCAAAATAATTACGTCCCATTTTTGTTACCTCCTTTTTCTAATAATAATTCTTTAAGCCACGTTTGTTTTACCGAGACGCGGCTAATCGAAGTCGCTTTTTTAATGGCATTTATCTGCCCAACCAAAACGCAATATTTCTTGCTTCTCGTAATCGCCGTGTAAAGCATTTCTCGTGACAAGAGCATGTAAGCCGACATATCTAATCCGACCACAACGTAAGGCGACTGACTCCCCTGGAAGCTGTGCGTCGTAACGACGTAACCGAGAAGCACATCTTCCCAATACGCCTTCGGTATCACGACCTCGCCTTGCTGCTTAAAATCCACAACGATGTAATTTTCCTGTATATCGGTAACGAAACCGAGATTTCCATTGTATATCGGTTCAACGGGGTTGTCTTTGTCAAACCCGTATCTTTCGTAAACCACACGCGTAATCGTGTCGTAATGGTTTTTGCGGTTAATTACGCGGTCGCCAAGTCTTATCGTGTAATACTTGTCTTTATCTGCCGCCAACTTGATGCTGGGTAAATGTTCATCGGGATTGACGAATTTTTGCACGTCGTTGTTGAGCGCGAAACTCGACATCGCGCCACGCAACTTCATCGGGACGACGCCAATTATATCGTTAGGCGAAACCCCTTGCTGTAAAAGCGTTCGGTATTCCGTGAGGAATTTCACTCGCGATAAATCCGCATCTTTATAAGTCACGATTTTAAGGTCTTTGAGTTCGCCTCTTATTTCACTAATTTCCGAATTACCGATTATCTGCTGCCCATTCGAGACTTTGATTGATTCGATTATGATTGCTGACTTCTGAGCTTGACGATGAATTTTGGTTAAGCGGTAACATGGCACGGCGTTTGTATCGAGGCAATCTTTTAGGAAATTTCCATTCGAAATTGGCTCAAGTTGTGCGTAGTCACCCAACATAATTACTTTACTTCCGTTTGGTATTGATTGCAACAGCCGATATAACAATTCATTATCGTTCATTGATAACTCATCGACGATAACAACATTTTCTGAAATCGGATTATCTTTATCATAAGCAAACCCGCCCGCTTTTGGATTATAACCTAAAAGTCTGTGTATCGTCTTGCCTTCAATATTTGTTATCTCTGATAAGTTAGACGCGGCTCGCCCAGATAACGCTGTTTGCGCGACCGACAATCTATTAGCGGCACAAAATCTTGCGATCGGTTTCATTGTAGTACTTTTGCCGCTGCCGCCCCTACCTGTTACTATACTTATATTGTTTTCCAAACAACCGTAAATTACTGCTTTTTGTTCGTCGGTGTACTCCCACCCATTTTCCTGTTCGCATTCTTTAATCGCATCCTCGATTGTAAAACGGTATTTCTTCAAATCTTTTTTCGGCGCGTTAAGTAACCTGAAAACTTCTTCAGTGATGTTTTCTTCAAGTTCACGATAGTGTTTTAACCCAATCCTCTTCTGTTCTTCGTCATAGTACAAAAACACGGTTTCATCCGAATCAATTCTTCCCGACCACTCTTTAAGCCATTCGGCGAAGATTTCCTTCTTTATCGATGGGATAAACTCAACCACACCGTGTAAAAGGTCGCGGAGATAAATCCACGAATTTCCCTCCATCTCGGCTTGGTCGGTTAAAAAGTGCGTGACGTAAGCTCGGACTCGGAATTTCGCGTCTTTTGCCATTCCGCCTTTGAGCGCGAGTGCATCACACTTTTTGAACCCGTAACCGTCGAGAGTCATTAACTCGTATGGGTTCTCTCGAAGTTTCGCGATTATCGTGTCTGTCGAGAGATAACGTTGTTGGAGTTTTGTCACCGCCGCGTCAGTCAACCCGAACTCTTCTCGGAGAACGAGAAAAGCGTTTGCGTCCTTTTTGGTGCGGTTATACGTTTCAACGATTTTCTCTGCTGTTTTCTCGCCAATCCCTTTTACAGTTGAGAGAAGGAATATATCCCCGCTGTCGATCGCTTCGAACGGGTCGACGAGTTCTTCGTATAAAATGTCGATTTGGTGTTCGGTTAAAATGCTTTCGAGGAAAAGCTTTTGCTCTTCAAACTTTGTTAAACGAACCCTCTGCGTCATAAACAAAATGTTAAACCCGACTTTATACGGGCTTTTCGCGTCCGCGACCATTTCGACCTCGAAGTAATACGTTTTCTCGGTGTCAATCGGCGGGAGCGCCCCTTTGAACACGACCGTTGGGAACCAACCGTTTTTGCTAAACCCCGCTGGAAACGACCCTTGTAATATCTGCCCCACGTCGACTTCGAGAAGCCCCCAGCTCCCTGGGACGAACTCCTCGATCGGGACTTTCGGGTAAATTAAGCGAGTCGGCACGCAATATCCCGTGATTTTGTTTTGATTTTCTTGGTTTTCCATAAAATCTCCTTTGAGATAAGTATAACACAAAAAAGAAACCGTGTCAAGCAAAATAACACGGTTTCTAAAAATATTTTGGAGCTTGGTGACAGCTCTGCCCTGTCGTGAGCTTTGACGCTCGGCGGATTACAAATCCGCTCCATTTAACTGACTCTGGCAACCAAGCATGATGGCTGGTAAGGTTAATGTCGAGATTCCCAGTCGTTCTAAGCATTGCGCAATGCTTCCTTCTCTCTATCCGCCATTTTTCGGACCACACATAACATCTTCAGAATGTCTGCCGTAGGGTGCTGGTCGGGGTGAGAAGATTCAAACTTCCGACCTTTCGGTCCCAAACCGAACGCGCTATCAAGCTGCGCTACACCCCGTGGTGGAGTGGTTTCTTTTGTCTGGTACGCGGGAAATCCCGTCCACTCCGTCGTAGTGTGTTAGCTATACACAAATTCCATATCCGCCAATAGCTTCGGACTGCGCGTATGTATACCTACCGCAGGGTGGTGGAATGGCTGGTGAGATTTGAACTCACAATAAAGTTAGAGCACTTTCGCGAAAACTCAAACCCAATTCATTCGCTTTCAACCGTCGTTGATTGCCTCAATTGAGGGTTTATTTCCTTTCCGACACTTACGATTCGGTCACGTTGCCGTTACGTGTACAGCCATATTTCATAAGATTAATAAAACTCGTATTGCGAACTACTCACGATGCTAAAACATCAGAGTTTCTTGCTCAAGATACCAAACAATATCAGTTTCAACAAGCTATCCCCGTCGTTCTAACGGTTCTATTTCAATTATAACATATTTTTATGCTATTGTCAATTGCTTTAATCCTTTGTTAAGAATATTTATCGCAGCATTTTCATCTCTGTTAAGAGTTTTACCGCATTCACATTTCCAAACCCTGTCGGACAATTTCAAATCTTTGTTAATGCAACCACAAAATCTGCAAAGTTTGCTTGAGGGAAACCACTTATCTATTTTGGCGACCAATTTCCCTTGCAATATCATCTTTTGCTCTAATCTATTTCTGAACGTCCCGAAGGCATTATCTAACGTGCTTTTACCGAGTTTTAACGATTGAGCAATATTTGACAAATCAATATTTTCGAGGCAGATAACGTCGTATAAGTCTGCGAGTTTCGTCGATTCTTTTTCTACGAAATCTTTTCTCTGATTAGAAATCTTTTCGTGTATTCGAGCAATAACTATTTTCTGTTTAGCATAATTGTTGCTATCCTTAACCATATGCGAAAGTTTTCTTTGGTGAAAAGCAAGTTTGTTTTGCAAATCTCTGTAATAATGATGTAAATGCTCTGGATTTCTGCCTTGGTTATCGACATAAAAGTCATGAGAGCTGTAATCTAATCCAAGAGATTTGTTTTTATCTAAAACTCTTTTGGAGATTTCATATTCATATTCGGTTAAAATTGAAATATAATATTTCCCCGATGGAGTTTTGGTAATTGTTACTGATTTAATTTTGTAATCAGTTGGAATTTTTCGATGTTCTACAAATTTAACCCAACCAAGTTTACATAGATGAATTTGGTGCTTATCGTTAACTCTAATTATATTACTAACATTGCTTGTTGTATAACTGCTTTTGTCACTCTTTTTGCTTTTGAATTTTGGGAAGCCAACTTTTGGGTTTCTAAAGAAATTATTGAAAGCAGTTTGTAAATTCATCTGTTCATTACACAAAGAATAAGAATCAACTTCTTTTAACCACTCAAATTCTTGTTTATATTGTGCTGGAGTTACAGATAAATTCTTTTTTGTCTCTTCATAATATTTGATTTTATCTTCAAGCATTTTATTATAAATAGATCTACAACAACCAAAAGTTTTTCCAAGGAGATCTATTTGATTTTGATTTGGCAATAATCTAAATTTAAATGCTTTATTAAGTTTCATATAAACCTCCTCGCAAAAACGTAGCAATCTTGCGCCTAACCAAAGTAATTGCCTTGATGAGTAATGACTTGCGCACACGACCTACTCCGTTTGCGCACTTCTCAAGCTCCGCTTTCTCTTCGTCTTCCCCGCCGCGTGAAAGTACGTGCGGCATAATGGCAGGCAATGCTGGTAACGCTCCAACGTAAACCGAGTCAAAGTCGGTTGCACTGCTTTTGTGCTAATTGCCTATGTTGTGTTTGAGTTTGCACCTCATTGACGGATAAACACCAATCCGACAGGTAATACTAACCAATCTGATACCTGCACAGTGAACACTCTAACGACGTGTTTGTCGATTGATTCGCTTTTCCTCGCTCAGGGAATCAATAAAGCCGTGCGAGTGGCGGAAACTGTCAGATTTGAACTGACGGACCTTTTACGGTCGCTGGTTTTCAAGACCAGTCGATTAAACCAACTCTCGCAAGTTTCCACATATAACCCTATCCCCGTGTACTTTGGGGAGAAACCTCTCGTCCAGCCGAGATGGAACTAAACAGTTCGAGTTATTCCTGTTTTTGATACTTGTCGACCCAGCCACTTATATCCCGCATGTTGGTCAGCGGTGGGCGCTGGAAAAAATCGTAACGCCCGCAGTCCCTTTTGGGGATCTTTCCGTAAGATGGTTTTAAGAGATTTTTACACCATCAACTCTATATAGGCTGTTCGTCCAACTCCATTTACTACCGCCTTTCCCTCGATACTAAACCCTGACCACCTCTACTCAACGAGGTTCTTTAAGTCATTACGCAAGCAAGTCACACTTTAAGTGCTCTTGTATAATTAAGAGGATTTCGTAGCACCTATTAAAATATTTTTACAGCTTTGAGATTTTCTGTTTCTCAGTAAACCATCAGTCCCTTACGTACTGCATTGATTTCGGCTTGTTGGCGCCGCACCATTATCTACAATCCGCTGTGCAATTATAGAGTTTTTGAGGGGTTGCTACACGGCTTAACGAGCCGCCGCCTTTAGTTGACCCCTGCAACTTCCTGCTTACATGGATACCGCCGTATCCTGGCGGTGTTAATACACACTTACACCAATTCAGAGGTTGTTGCTTTCTCAGGCTTGCATAATCCCGCATTTAACCGACCTTTTGACCCGACGTCTCTGGTATTCGGCACCTGTATTTTAGTCTGCTTTGAGCCGCTCTGTCAGAACTTCGTCATATTCACTCATAATACGAAGTTGACGTTTGAGCAATCTCACTTGCTTTTCGTCGACGGTTTCGATTTTCGCCGAGTAAACAAACAAAGCAAGTTTTGTGATTCTGTCGCGAAGTTCGTTCTGCTCTTCGACAACTCTATCTCTAATACTTTCAGGTAACATCTTTTCTCCTTATTTACGCATAATCGCGTCTCTTATTTTCATACAAACTTCTTGGAAGGTATCGCCCGTTCTCTTCATCCAAATTTTAATTCCGAGAATAAACCCGACTGTTAAAAAGAAATCTGCGATAAATAAACTTGCCATAACCTTACCTCCAATTTACGCATTTATTATAACACATCTTGTTTTGTTTGTCAAGCGTTTTTATGAGGTTTTTTTAAATTTTTTTTATCCGTTTATGATTTTCCTAACAGGGCGGCACTTTGCCGTCTCATAAAACGAGCAATGATCTCCGTCATATCTCAACAAATACGCTACACCCGTATCGCCGCTGTCAGGTCCAGAACGTGATTTATCTATGAAAAGAACTCTCCAAACTTTGCTTGGGTCTGCGTCATAAGGTTCTTCTATCCAGTCGCCCTGCTCATTCTTTTTCGAACGGAATGGGCGGCAGTAAATATCCGAGCCGTTAATTAACTCTAAATCTCCCCCAAGCTTTCTGAGCAAAATTAGGTTAGAACACACTTCTTTTATACCTTTTGATGTTCCGAGACAACTTGAATCGAGCCACAACCTCTTTAAGTCGTTGTTTGTCAACTGAACCGTCGCCAAACCGATTACTCCATACTTCTTCGTCAGCCCTTCGAGTTCGCTGATGTTATTCTTCATTACTTGCCACAACGCGCCGTTTATGTCCGCACTATCGTCGAGTTTGAACGTATCGACGATAAAGACGTCGAACCCCGAACGGAGAACCGAGTTTTTGATGATTTGAGAACTTAACTTCGAGTTTGCCGACGATAAACCGACAACACGCAATTTATCCGCAAATTTTTCTTTCCACTGTTTTTCGGCTTCGGTAATTACCTTTTTCTCTTCGTCGGTATAAACACCCGATTCAAGCTTTTTCTTCGGGAGTTTCTGATATCCCATATAACGGGAAATGAACCAACTGAAAATCATGAGGTAAAGTTTGTTCTTCATAATCTCGTTTTCGAGGACGAGAACCTTCTTCCCCTGCGAAATGAGTGCCATAATCACCCCGACCATATAAGTCGTTTTGCCAACGCCACTGAACCCGCCGAAAAGGCTTAATGTTCCAGGCGCAAGACCGAGTATATTACTACTCAAAAAGGGCGCGACGCTGATTTTGTCGCCGTTTATGTCTTCGCCCGCGTCTGCGAACGAGACACCGCTGTCGACGTTGTTCTGTAAATCCGAGATGAACTTCTCGCCGAAGTCGACGTATTCGTCGTAAATGATTTGGTTATTATTCACCTTGCTTAATCCGCTGATTTTTGCGTCGTACCAATCGAGAACTTCTGTCGAGGTGAAATTTCTAAACAACTTGAACGGTGAAATACGCTTGCCGTTATCGAGTGTTACTTCATCGAAAAGATTGAAACCGCTTTTATAAAGCTTGACCAAAATATTGCTTTTCGTCAAATCATCAAGAATAGCATCGGCGTTTTCGGCATTTACGACATCGAGAAGGTGCTGAATTGTCTTATAACCGCCGAGTGCGGAAATCCTATCTTTGATTTCCTGCGAGCATTTCGACATAATCGTCACTTCATCGAGGTAATTATATCCCAAATCACGAAGCGACTTTCCTACGCAAAAAAGGAACCGCCCGTCTTTCGTTAGAAAATCTTCAGGTTTGTAATTGATATCGTTGTAATTCGTCAAATCTTGTAAAAAGATCGAGACGGCGTTCCCTTCAACTGTAACGCGGTCTTCAAGAAGCCTTTCGTCTATCTTGTCACATACTCCAGCAATAAAAGCCTCTTTGTTAATCATTTACCTCGTCCTCCAAGTCGTCTAACGAACGTCTTTTTTTTAAGTGGTTTGTGTTCGGTTTAATATTATAAAAATTCAAGTCAATCCCCGTTTTTTGAATTGTGGGCGCAATTTGTTTCGCCTTCCAATCTTTTTCGAGAATCTCTCGCTTAATTATCCCACTGATATACCGAAACGCGAAATAAACTTGCCCGAACGGTCCGTCTCGTTCGATTTTTTTGTCGACCGTCTTTTTAAGCTTTTCGCGGTTTTCTTTTACAAATTGGTAAATCACTTCAACATCGATTGCTTTCAGGTTATCTTTAAGTTCTTTCCCAACCACGTTATACGGCGGCTCGCCATAACCCGAGCAGTATTGATAACATTCTGCTATTGTTTCGAGAACTTCTTTCGCGTGGTCTTTGCGAGCTTTGTCGGCGTTGAATTCTTCTTCCGAGCAGAAATATTTATTCGCACCGCCAATCACGGCTTTATATGCAGTTGAGCGGTCGATTGATTTACCGCAAATTTGACATTTCACTTGCATTCCAGTTTCTCCATAATAATCTGTTTGGGAAGAAAATTCCAGCAGTAATACGCGCTACTAAATGTGATTTTATTCTGCACTTCGCCGTCGTTGAGGAATTTTATCCGCTTATCGAACATAAGCAGTTGTAAATCTTTTTCCATAAATAATTGTTTGGGCGCGGAATCATTCAGCCACGTGAGCGACATCAATAACGCGAATGGCTTCTCAAAACTCAATGTGCGTTCGAAGATATGCCTTTTCCCACCGAACGGAGGATTGCTGATTATACAATCCCAGTGCTCACTCGGCTCAAAGGTGTAAAAATCGTGCCCTTTGGAAATGTGCGACGCGATTACTTTGTTCCCGTTTGCGCGTATAAGTTTAACATATTCGCTATCCTCCGTGTCAAACGGGCACCAAACAACCCAGTCTTTGGGTATATATTTAAGAATTGGTTTGACTCCGTACGCAGGAGTGTAACATTCGTCATTCGCGCCCGCACTGTATAAAACTTTTTGGCTATCTATCATTACAAAACCTTCCTTACAACACATTATAACGCAAAAACGCGCCGTTATTGAGTTCGATTTCTCCGCACGGGATTTTGAGTTCCTTTTCTTCGCAGAATTTAACGCCGCCACGCTTCGTGTAAAAATCAAGTCTTGAAAATGTATCGGTAGGATCAAGCAACTTATCTCCTACTTTGACGACATTAATGCCCGCCTCAAACCATGATTTAACTCCTATTTTTTTAATAAGTTTCTTTGCATTTTTAAGCTCCATAATTTCTACCTCCGATTTACACGCTTATTATAGCATATCAAAATATGTTTTGTCAAGTGTTTAGTTGAGAAAAGCGCAGAAATTTTACTCTCTACGCTTTCCCATATTGCAAACCCAAATGGCAGTTTGTCTTAATTGTTTATGCCGAGTAATTCTTCAAGTTGGTCATAAACCCCAGCCGAATAATTCTCGTTCAACATTCCCGCGCCATCTTCGCTATTTTCAACCAACAACCTTTTAATCGCTTTCTGCGTGTCCGTCGTCAGCTCTTTCGCTTTTCTCTTTGCGTTGAAAACTTCCTTTATCTTCGCACATCTTTCAGCGCCGTTCGGGTCTTTTTCATCAACGGGTTCAGCGGGCTTTGCGGCGGGTTTCTCTTCGCCAGGAAGCGGCTCTTCTTCCGTATGACTCGGGAATTCAGCCGTTTTCTTCGGAGTGGGTTTGCTCGGGTCACCCTGAGACTTGTTTAAACCGTCGCTCTCTGCGATGTCGAACATTGCCTGATAAAGGTAACGACGCTGATAAGTCTCAACCGCGCCAATGCACTGAACTTCATGACAGCCTTTGAGATCTGCCGTCCCGAACGGAGATTCAATCGTATATCTGTCTTCGGGCTTTTCGCAGTCGATCGCCGTGAGAATTGCTTTTTCCCTCGTGAACGAAGCGATTGCCGTTATTTTATATTTAAACATAAGTTCGTTGAGCGTCGGAAGGAAGTCGTCGAGTTCCATGTATTCGTAATTCGCGAACTTATTTTTGCCGCTCATTTTAAGTTTCGTGTGGCGGAGTTCAACTCTTACCGCCTGGATTTTCTCAAAAATATTCATATTTACCTCCGATTATATCTCAAAAATATCGTCATCGTCGCTTACCGAATTCATCGCCTGTTTTACTTCTTCTGGCATATCGTGCGTCGGGTGCTGCGTCTGCCCGTCGTCGTATTCGGCGTTTTCGGGGTTTCCCTTTTCTCCGCATTTTATGAGCCTGATTTCGGTAATCCTGTCGCCGTAAACCTTGGTCGAGTCGTATTTGCCGTTGCCTTCCGCACCTTTGTCTGCTTTCGCGTGCTCAGCTTTGATTTCTTCGAGCGTTCTGAAACCGCACTCGATATCGAATTTCTCGTCTTCTGTAAGGTCGTCTTCTTCGATATCTTTCTTTTCCGCTCCGTTAATATAAGCGCAATTTAAGTTCCACAATTTATACTTCGAAGTTACGGTCGGATCTTTTTTCTCAAATCTGTTTGCAACGGATTTCTCGATGTTTTCGGGTATAACAATTTCGATCGGTTTGAGATATTTTCCGCCAAAAGTCTCCATTTTGAATTCTCTCGCGTAATAAGGCGTATAACCCTTCAACACCTTCTTATCACCTTTGCCAACCGCTATCGGATTATCTCCTTCAAAAATAAACGGAATTTTAAGACCGATTACCTGAACGGGTTCTTCATCGTGACAATATTCGATGCGGTTAGGAACGAACTTTTTATAAACCGTGTCTTTCTGTGCGGAATATTCGAATGTCCATTCGCCACTTACTTTCATAAGTCTGTCTTTGAGGAATTTATCGTAGTTTGCCAAAATTCTTTCGAAATAATTGATAAAATCAATATCAAAAAGAAAACGCTTTACGCAACTGTTATACTTTTTGCTCAATGCCTCGTAATCTTCTTCCGAATGAATCCCGTATTTATCCGCATCATAAGTCGAGAGATTGCCTGCTTCATATGCTTTAAGAACGTTCGCGACTTTATAAGGCGATTTGTCAAGAAAACTCGTCTGGAATCTTCCCTTGTCGGGGTATTCCTTTCTTTCGGGATACTCAATCCACCCCTCTTTCTTATCGAATGTTCTGTTTTCGTCTGCGGGCGTTCCGTCTTCATTTGCTCTGTATAACGCGCTGATTTCCATATTCGTAATTGAACCCGTGTTAGTACGGAAATTGAAACGAATGGTTTTCTTTGCGTAACCAGAAGAATCGAATCTGCGATATTCGACCGCTTTAAATTTGTCTGTTTCTTTGATGGGATGAATTGTTCCCACCGCGTCAAAATAAACTGCCATTAAATTTTGCTCCTTTTAATCACTTTTTCTTCATTATAACACGCCGATTATTCTTTGTCAAGCGTTTTGTTACTCTTTTTTGAATTTTCTTCGTAAGCCGCCAATGTTTCTATAATAACTTCGTGCGCGGGCTTGTCAACCTCTCGTTCGAGATGATACGCGAGGTTATACGCCAACTGTTCCTTCGTCAGCTTTGTCTGATACATTTTCCTTTTTCTCCTCTTCTTCGTCTTTTGGTGCCAAAATCGAGTCACCGTATTCCACGAATTCGCCCGCTTCGTTCTTATATAAAAGGTCGAAAAGCGGCGTCCATAACCACAACTTGTCGGGGTCTTCTGCAAGGCAAACGTAACCCTTCTTCGCGTTCTCGTCCGTTGTATGTAAAACCGCGTCCTTGTTCGCCTCGATGAAATCTTTGTATTTTTGCGACAATCTCGGATAAGTCGGGCGGCTCTTTATAACCTCGTAATTAAGCTTTACTTCCGTTCCTTCGGGTATCGGTTCTTCGAGTTCGATGTTGATAAACGGGTTAAGCGCGAGGTCTCTCATCGATTGAACATTCGCATTGCCTGCGCGGAACTTTATCGCGAAGTCGAGCGCCTCGAGTTCCGCCTTTGTGTAATTGGTTTTGTGCTTGCGGTTAAATTCTCTAACCGATTGTCTGTTCCAGTTCATTGTTTTACCTCCTTATCTTGGTCGTGAAATTTAGGGTTGTCGCGTTCGTATTTGAACCGCGTTGTCCATAATGTATCGACTAATTTCTCGAATCTGTCCCCGAACATAATCTGGTCATAAACGTCGATTTTCGCTTCGGTTTTGTAAACCTGCCTGTTGATATGGTAGTCGGCAAACGCACTCCAATCGAGCTGCGAGTAATCATCTGTCACATCGATCGTCGCTTTTTCGTCATCGCGGCAGCCACACCACGGCGTGAGCAAAATTCTCCCGTCTTCGATTCTACTTATGATAAGTTCGTGCTCTGCTTTCGACCAATAACGCCACATGAATTCGGTGCGTAACTTTTCTGCGAACTCGGCTCGTGTCGCGCATTTCTTTTTGAGTTTTTTGATTTCTTCTTCGCGATAACGCAAAATATTATAGTTTTCTATAAGTTGAGCGTTGTGATCAAAGTCTTTTACGAAGAACTTCGGAAATTCAGCCATTTGTTTTCTCCTTTTTTAAAATATTTTTACAAAAATAGTATAATCTTACCCACGTCGGGTAATCGAAATCTTTCTGTCCGCGCATATATTTCTCTTTGAGATTGTAATAACAAATCCGCAAATATTCGTCGTTGTGCTCTTTGAACCGCAACCCCGATTCTATCCCGACGATTTCTTTCCTCGCAAACCCATTTTGCATTCCCCAAAAATAAGTGTCATATTTCGATAAGTCACGGATTTTTATTCCACGACGGCGCATTTCGGCGATTACCTTATCGGAATACGCTTTGAGATAATGACGGTTGTAGTCGTATATATAATTGATAAGGATATGTCTATCTTGTTTTGTGTATACCGAGTTAAGTTCGCGCCATTGAGCAAGTAACTGTGATTTAGGAAGATATGGAATCAAATCGATGTGCCACAGTCTCATAACTACCTCCAACTGTGGCCTCATTATAACACAAAAACTCCGAGTTGTCAACTATTTGAACGGAGTTTCTGAAAAATTTTTGTGTCAAAATTAAATTAAGACTCTATCGATACACGATGAAATGTCTCTTTTATTCAGCGGTTGATGTTTCTTCTGCTGTTTCTTCAACATATTTCCAACGTAATTTTGTTCCATCAGCAAGCTTACCAGCAGTCTCTTTTTTGCCTTTACAAACAGCCCCAATCTTTGTCATACAACCATATATTTTTGCTGCATCTGTAATACTATTAAATATTTCTCCTGTTTCTACGCATAAAATCTTACGCGCCATCACTTTAGATGTCATATCTTTAATACCTAAAAAAGAAGCTCTACCTCTAACGGTGGCTTTAGTAGTACCTGCAATTCTTTTATAACATTCGCTCCCTTCTATCGGATAATATTGCTTTATAATATTATCATCTTCTTCGGTCCATCTGTCAGCCGATGTATTAACTGTGTGGCAAGATAAATGAAGAATTGTAGCGTGTTGTAATGTTTGCTTTTTTGTTTTATTATTTAATCTTTTATAACAATTTCCGCCTTCTATCGGATAATATTGTTTCATAATTTCATTTTCTTCAATAGACCACATAGGATTGCGATATATTTTTAATCTAATTGCCGCACTTTTAATTTGAGTTTTAGAAAGATTTTTAAATCTTTTATAACATTCGGTGCCTTCAATTGGATAATATTTTTTTAAGAGTTCTATTTCTTCTTCCGACCAAAAATATTCATCAAATTTAACTCCAAGAATATGTGCACGTTTCATAATTGCATTTTGATTTCTTTCCATGGGTTAAATACCTAATTCCTTTCTTTTTTGATTAATTCTCTTCATACAACCTTCTGCTCCCTCTGTTGGATAATATTTCCTAATAATATCATCCTCCCATTCCAACCAAGAATTATCTTCGAATTCTTTAATTTTGCGTATGCACTTTACAATGTTTCTTGTTTCGTCGGCAACAATGATTTGTTTGGATTTGAATGCAGAAGTCTTTTCGAGTTGTCTTATAATATTTGTAATGTTGCGAATACGTTTTTTATCTTGTTTTCTGTTGTTATATTCAATATTTTCAATATTATTTACAAAGTCGAAAACAATTGCGTTCGGGTTCTCGTTTTTAACAAGCGTTATAATGCGTCCAATTTGTTGTGTGAAAACGAGATATGAATTCGTTCTTCTAAACATAATTAGGGTATTTACACCTCTGTAATGAGCACCTTCCGAAATCATATTAACCGCAAGTAAATAACCCTCATCGGTTTCTTCAAACCATTTACGATTTGCCTTTACTTCTTCGTCGGTCATTTTGGAATGAATAATTCTCATTTCAACATTCGGGTAAACGTCTTTCATTATATCTATAACGTCCTGTTCGTCTGCAATTTCCTGAATAAACACAATGCCTTTTCTTTTATTATTCGGCATATGTTTTCTGAATATGTCTTTAACGGTCGGCGTGTTATTTATTGCGAGATCAAGTTGCCCGACAAGTTCTTTGTTTTCACAATCAGAATATTCTTCTGCGATGCCATTCGTGTCATAATAAGCTGTTATATAAGAGAACGGGTGAATTATACCCTTTTCAATGCCGTCTTCGACTGCGAAGCCTTCGCAAACACAACCTCTAAAAATAGTACTACCGATGTCTATCTTATCACTTCTTTCGGGTGTTGCTGTTAAACCAAGAACCTTTACACCATTCTCGATTATATACTTAATACCTTTGCTCCAAACCGCCGCACCTTTACCCGTGTCTTCATCATAACCCGCATGGTGTGCCTCATCAAGAATAACCAAACCATATTGAGAATAGTCGATGGTGGGATAGTTGTTCGCAAATGCCTGATAAGTTGTGGTATCGCACCAATCGATATATTCTTCCCAGCCGCTCTTTATAATGTTATTCGGTCCAATGACGAGCGCACGGCATTTATGTTCCCATAAATATTCAAGAGCAGTGGTGGTTTTACCAAGACCTGTGCCAATTACAACTAACGCTTTGCCGTTTTCTTCGAGATATTTTTCAGCCTGCAAGTAAATTGATTTATTGTGATCGAGAGCGATGTTGGTTTTTGTAATCGCCTCGTCACATCTTTTAACAAGCATATCGAAAACGTCTTTGTCGAGATTGCTGTAATAATTAGACGAATAAACCATTTCGCCGCAATCGAAATATTTGTTTAACTGCGGGATTATATAAGTAACCGCTCCGCCCAAACCAAGAGCTTTGCGAGCGTCGGTCTGTTCTCCGATAAGAATGTGTAAAAACAAGTGCTCGTCAAACGAACAATAAGTAATAGTGTTTCTTTCTTCTTCAGTCGCATCTTTTGCAATGTCGGGATTAGACAAATTTGCTTTTACGTTTTCAAAAGTATGATGTTTGAACAAACCCGTCTTGTCGAGACCCTCGTATTTTTTAGAGAGATAATCACAATACCCTTCGTAAGAGAAGTTTTTAACGATTTCATATTCTTGTTTGTTCATAATTCATACCACCTTTGTTTCAGTGTCTACATTATAGCACAACAAAATCCCGTTGTCAACTAAAACAAACGGGTTTTGCAAAATTATTTTATTTTTTGATGTAATAAAATATATTTTTTATTCGACAAGAAGCATTCCCTGCAATTCCTCGATACGTTTTTGATGTGCCTCGATTGCTCGTTCTTGCTTTAAGCCTTTCATTTCTTTTTTAACGCGCTTTATCTCGTCTTTTAAATCCGCGTTCCACTTCTTCTTGATAAGTGTATAAATTACCGCAACCGAATCGCTTTCGTCATCTGTCAAATCGCCTACTTTCAGCCCGTAATAGGCGCAGACTGCTTTTTTAATGTCGGTCTTTGTCGGCTTCGGGTTCTCTTCGGTTTTGAAAAGCGCTTTTACCGAGACCGCGTGAACGCCCACTTCGTCATAAAAATCAACCCCATCCACTTTCGCAACCGCGATATCGAGCGCCGCGTGCGCCTTTGCGAGCGTTTGGAGTGTCGCGATGGTCGTAAATCGACCTGCTTGCGCGGGCATCGCTTCCTTGATAATCATCAACAGATTGCCGTATTTCTCGACCGCCGAGGTCAGGTATTCTTTAAGCTTGGTATAAAGCGTCGCTACGGGCGTTTCATCGTTGTGTGAAACTTCGATTTTGTCGGTTCGAACGATTGATTTTTGCTTAATATTGTATAATGAAATGCCCGTTTTATAGAGAGCAAGATCAAAACTAATTATATAATCGATTTCCGATAACGGTTTTTTGAATTTATACATCTTCGACCTCAGCGAGTAACAATGTCGCAGTTGCTGTCTGACTTCTCGGGCTTTGCTCGATTCTGATAAACGGCGCGATTTCCATCAAAACCGCGTCACGCAAACAAAATTCAGTTTGATCTAACGGCAGCGGACCGATCGTCGCCGTCTTTTTGATTTCTTTGAGTTTAACATTCCACGTCGTGATTGCAACGGGCGTCATCGGGTCGTGAGCGATTTGTTTTTTGAGAAGCTCGTTTTCTTGTTGTAACTCTTTAATCTGCGAATCGTTGATTTTCAAGTCGCCGATAAAATTGTCTCTTTGCTCAACAACAATGTTGTAATCACTCTTCGGCACACCGCCAAAAAGACCTAAAAACCATCTTTTGAATTTACTCGGTTTTTTCATTTTATTCCTCCCCGTGAAACGCTGCTAACGCCTTGTCTATATCCGACATCGCCTTCGCGTTTTCTTCCTGCTTTTGTTTTATTTCCTCTTCGGTCAAAACCGTTTTTGTCAATCGCTTTTTCGCCGCCTCGTAACAACTCTTGAATTGGTTTGGGCTTTTGCACTCACAAATGCCTTTATGCCAGCGGCTGTAGTAGCAACAATCCAAATGTTCCATTATCTCTTTATGAGTCGGCTCTATTTTCTGCATATATCAAACCTCCGATTACACGTTCATTATAACATAATCGGAGGCAAATGTCAATTATTTTCGCCGTTTATTTGAAAACTTTCTATTCTGTTTTTTGCAATATCGAAATATTTTTTATCTAATTCGATCCCAATAAAATCTCTATGAGTGTTTATACAAGCAACACCCGTACTTCCGCTTCCCATACAATTATCGAGCACCATGTCACCCTCATTCGAATAAGTTTTTATTAGATACTCTAATAGTTCAACTGGTTTTTGTGTCGGGTGCAATTTTCCTTTTCGATTAGGAACGACGTTAAATTCCAATACATCGCTGGGTTGTACTTTATCAGGGTCGTATCTTCTTTTAACCTTATCTAAATTGATATGGTTATTTGGGTTGCAGTAATGGTCATAATTATAGCAATCTTTACCTACGCCCACTCTATCTTTCATTATTGGATTATACGAACCTTTACCAAAATTAAATACGCAGATTTCTTCATAATACTTCATTGGGCGATACTTTGCAGAGCTCATACCCGTAGGGACGTTTTTCTTCCAAATAAGCTTATATTTAAAGTCTTTTAAGTTGCTTTCTATTAACTTATAAGTAAATAAACCCGAAGAAAATAAAACTATATTTCCATTAGGTTTAATTATCCTCTTATATTGTTCCCACAATTTATCAAACGGGATGATTATATCCCACGAGCAGGAAGTGCAGCCATATGGTAAATCACACAAAATCAAATCAATACTATTGTTCTCAATTTGGGACATTATATTCAAACAATCATCGTTATATAATTTAATCATTATTTAATCCTATTTCGAAAATTTCTATTGTAATCCTTAATACCTCATTTCCCTTATTTGTCCGTTCGAAAAGTTCCGCCAATTCCTTCGCCTTTGATTTAGTTAGTTTCACAAAAATCTGTGTCGCATTTATCGGGTCGGGGAAACCGTCTTCTACAGGGTAAAAGGTAATGCAATAATGATTTTGTGGGAATTTCTTTTCGAGTTGCTCACGGGTTAATTCGGGGATTTTAGAAAGTTTCATTTAATCCTCCAAAAGTTCGGGATTATCATAAATATTGCCAATTACTTCCCATTGAGTATTATCCCAATCTTCAAGATATTCACAATTTCCGTCTGCAATCCCAACCACGTTAGATGTTGGAGTTTTGTGGGCGATCAACCCAAAAGCAGGGCTGTTGCTGAACCAGACAATTTCTGCATAATAGTTATGCTTACCCTCACCATCTCGAAAAGGATAACAGAATCCCCGAAGAATATCACCTTCAAATATCTTCTGCCCGTTTTTATCGGTTAACCCAGTAAATTGACCAACAGTTTTAAGGGTGACTTCATAAGTAACAAAACCTTCATCCCAAGTTTCATATTTGATATAAGCCTGTTCTTCGGTTTTAAATCCCGCATAATTTCTGACTCGTTTAAAGTAAAACCCATGCACCCATTGATCATTATCTTTGCGTTTACCCCTAAACAAAATTTCAATCATTCCGAATCCTCCTCATTCGCAAAAATCTCGATTGCTCTCACCTCGCTCAATCTTCTGAATTCGACCATTTCCTTCCCTTCTTCTTCGCCGTTCCAGTCAACGAATTTCAACCCGAGCAGAAAATCTCCGCCTATGTCGATAACGCTCGAAATTTGGACGTAATCGGCGTTTGCGTCTTCGGGGTCGTCTTTGTACCAAAAACGAAAAACGTCGTGTTCGTCTACACAAGCGTTAAACCACTCGGAAAAGGAGCCGCTGAAACTTTTATACCGCTTGTAAAAGTCTTTATTCGTAATCTGTATCATTTTTCTTCCTCCCACCACCAATCTTTGTTAAAATCTTTGTAAAATCCATTATCGAGATAAACCCTGAACCCGTTCCACGTTTCTTCTACACTATTCACGTTGAAATAATATAACGGGCATATTTCTCGTGTATGTACGCTAATTGTCATCAATCAATCTCCTAAATAGTCTTTCCCAGCCACCCATTTTTCTACAGGCGGAATATCGTTTTTCTTACCGTATTCTCCATCAACATCGAGAAGTCCATTCATCCAGCTATTCGGAAAATCAATCGAAGACCAGCCACCATTTATATCACGAACGAAATAAACAAAGTCATCGTCATAGTTCGGGATTGAACATTTCACAAAAAAGTCGGTTATCGGCGCGTAAAGAAAATCGGCTTCTTCGAGGTTTTCTTTCCAACCCGCAAAAAGTTCGGGATAAAGCTCTTCTGCCACTTCGAACGGAATTTTGCCTAAAACCGTTGCTTTATAACGGCGAGAAAGTCCAGTTTTGCCGTCATCGAAAAAGGCGTATGTTTTGCCAACTTCAGGGATATTATTTTTTGTCATCTTCTTTTTCCGTCCAATACATTAATTCATACATTTCCTTCGCCATTTCCTTATTTGTTTTCTTGTTCGAAATCTTGAGATAAACACCATAAGGAAACCAAGTTAAAGCTGTCAAGTTCCACCATGCATAATTGTCGTAAATAAAAACGCCACCAATAAACCGCCCAAACTCTTCAACAATTAAATGATATTGATGAATAAAAGAAATGATTGGTCCTGTTAAAGCAAAAGCAGTTACTAAAATTAATACTACTATTTGAATGATAAAATCTAATTTGTTTTTTGTCTGTCGATTCATAAAACCACCTCATAAAATAACTATTCTATTAACCGATTATATATTCTCCCAAAGTTCGTCGATTTTCTTTCGGTTTTCTCGTTCTATTTCAGAAATTTTTGGAACGTCAAATTTCATAATCGTTCTATCTCGCTGGTCTTTAATACAGCAAACACCATCTTCGATATCTTCGTAACAACTCTTTGCCGACAACCAACCCGAGCAAAAACCTATTAACCACGAATAATCAGGATTGCCGTATGCGGTTGAAGTGTGATTATTGTAATAATTCAGTTGTTCGCATTTCTTTACTATGAATTGATACCACTTATTGAAGAATGTATCGAGCTCGTCTACGTACTGAAAAATATCTTGCGAATCAACCCATTCGTTTCCCGCACTGTCGGGTGTCTTTTTGAAATAAAGTGTTTTCATTTTTTATCTCCAAAATATTCTTCCCACTCTTTATTTAACTCCGCACAACGTTCGTCTGCTTTTTCTTTTTTATCGAACATCCCATAATGAACATTAAATCCATTAACAGTAGTGTAAATCATTGAATAATGTTTGAATTTAAGATAATATCCATCACCAATAATTACCCATTTCTTTTCTGGAACTTCTGGCTTTGCGACCAATACCGCGCCTCCTTCGCAACTCTGTCCACGGACTTCCGTTACAAGCCAATCCTTTTTTGATAAAAGAAATTCTCGAACCATTCTCATCGCGTCATAGGGATCGTCGCAAACAATTGTTGTTTTAATCTCGTCCTCTACGCCGTTTTGAAAAGTTACTTTACTTGTAACTTCGTAGTAGCTTTCCTGTGTGAAATTAGGAAAATCGAGATAAACGTGCCTATATGCTTTCATTTTCTCTCTCCTCTCTTCGTTTTTATTTTTTCACCGAACTTATCACCTGAAAAATATAAAAAATGAAAGTTCGGCGCGAGCTGCTCTTCGACCTCAGAACCCTCAACATCCACATAATTATTATGTGTAATAAAACACGTAGAGATGTGATGATAGGGGAAAGTAATTTCGTCTGACTTAATTCTATTTAAAAACGCCGTTATATCGAACTTCCCATATCTTATACTATCTTGATATGGATTAGGAACGTTCGTTTTGTCCTCGATCCGCTCGTTAATTTCTTCTTTTTTACATTCCGAGGGAAAAGGACCCGCTCCGTGTCGAGTAAGATAGGTTCTTGTAATGTAACATAACTCAATATTAAAAGGAATTTTCCCATATTCTTCAAGAGAATTTCGCGGGTTGTAACAACCTGTTTTGCTTGGCGTCAAATAAGGGAAATTTTCTTTGTTGTCCATATCCAAAGCGAGCCCCTGCGCCCCTTCAAATATAAGAGTATCATAATTCCCGTACAAATCCCACGGTTCTATCTCCGTTATTTCAGATGCCATCAAGCGAAAATCTATAATATAATCGGTCAAAAATTTACGAGAAGTAATTGACGGCAAATAATCATCAGAAATATTTCTCGGAATTTTGTATTCTTCGATTTTACTGAATAAATATGCCCTAGAAATTTCTTCGATATATCTAAATAATTCCAAATCGGTCATATTCTTCATCTCGGAAAAGGTTTTATTATATTCAGAACTTTCATATCTCTTTATAGTTTCAAAGATACCAACTCCGCAAGAACCGTGTTTTTGACCACCCCGTGTCCGTTCAACCATTTGATTGAGTATCATATCGTATGGGGTTGTCACTCTGCAACGAGGCGAAATAAATACGCTGTAATTGCGAATGTTTATTTTTTCAAGCTCTTCAACCTCTCTGTTAAAAAGAATAGGATTAATTATGAAGTTTTGCTCAAAATAAGTATCACTCCCATCAGCAGTTCCACAAGCGAGATGATGGTATACAAATCTCTTATCTTCCGAATAATCAACGGTATGCCCTCTTTGTGCTCCCCCATTATGTAAAACGGTTAAGCAACTTCCTTCGGCTTTTTGGGCAAAGTAACGAGAAGTTAACCCTTTCCCTTCGTCTCCATAATTAGATCCTATTACAATTTTAACGTTCATAAATTTTACCAAGAAATCCCATCAGTAGAAGTGCAAACTCCTGTTCCGCCAATAGCGGAATCGGAAGATTCTGTAATAGCGTTTACAATTTGCGCCGCAAGTTCGTTCAAAGTAACGACTTTGAGGTGATTATCGTCAAGATACTTTCCCCAAGTTTCTTTGATGTCATTTTTATAATATCTATAACAAGTGTGGTTGTCATCAATCGCAAAATGATAAACGTCGTATTTTTTGATTACTTCGTCATACAATTCTTTTGTTTCAACGTCCCCTTGTAACGTTTCGTTGCCAGTCACTCTTTTGAGAGCTTCTTTAGGCAAATACGGGTTAAGAGGTTCATCTCCGAGAGTAATTAAAATACCCTTCTTGCCGCGTTTCCAAGCATCCAGTTTCGTTTGGTTAACGGCGAAATACCAAGCAGCCGTATAAGACTCGTATTTATTGCCGCCGCCGCCACGTTCAAAATAAACTTTATCAAGTTGTTCTACTATTCTGATATCAGATTCAAACTGAGAAGCCTGAATGGGCGCGTTATCATACGCAAGGTCTCCAATACCCATCACAAGAAATTCAACATCCTTTACTTTCTTGTATGTTTCAGTCATAATAGCGTTAAGTTTTTTTGAAACTTCTTCGAGGGCGCTCCCCATACTTCCAGTAACGTCAAGAGCAAGAATTACAGGAATAGTATTCGGGTGTTCCTCGCTATCTACGCATTCTCTGACAACACCCCTCGGATCAAGTGCTTCATCAAGTTTTCTCGCTGTATAAAGATCTTGAGCATCGTAAGAAGCGTCAAGAGTAACGGTTCCGTCAGCTAAGCATGAAGTTTTAATTCCTTTTGTTTTCGTATAAGACGTATACGAACTCGTAGTCCAACTACCGCCACCCATAATTATTTCTCCTCTTCTTCGTTTTCTTCGTTATCACCGATCAGGTTACCGAAATCCATCGCACCGTCAAACATATCACCGAACATATTGCCCAAGTTCCCTCCCATCATCATAAAGGGAAGCATACTATTCATCGAGGAAGAATTTCCATTCATTCCCTTCATCATCTCGGACATCATCATATAAGACATGAATTTATTCATTCCTTTCTTGCCCTTCATAAAATTCTGTCCAAACATCGAAACAATTTTCCCATAGAAGTACGTTTCTCCCATAAACACGTGTCTTTCGGGGAGGATATCTTCCACGGTCGAATCTTCGTAATTGATAACTTTAATAGTTTCACCATCAGCTTTGATAACACATTTCGGTTTGCCTGCCACGAGAATAATATCTCCGACCGCCGCTTTATTTGTGGGGATAACGAAGAAGAATTCTTCACCAATGTTGAATACGAAGTTATCGCAATTGGTCAATCTTTTCTTTTCAACATTGTACGTTTTATACCCATTCGAGGTTTTGACTGCAATTCCTCCGTTCATAGACAAACGACACATGCCGTTTGCAACCTTGCCAAACATGCCATTAAACATATTTTCCATCATAAATTTGCTCCTTTGGCTCTCGCCTTATTTATTTTGTAATTAGATTATAACATATTGAAATTCATTTGTCAACTATTTTGACGCAATAAAACAAGAAATTTATTATACGTCGACCTTTAACAAAATCACTCTTTCCCAACCGAGCCATTCCACCTTTTCTTCTATCGCTTTATCAAACTCTTCGTCGGTGAGATTTGCGTATTCAGGATCGTCGCAAACCCCGTTCGAAATTATCTCTTTCAACCAATCGAAGTCGTCTCTTTCGTAACACCTGTCTTCGTATTCCGCTATCTCGGTGACTTTGCAATCGTAAATTTCGCCTACCACCCATTCCTCGTCTTCCATACAATCACCGCTTACAAAAACCTTTATCGGCAAATTGGGGTTTTCTGCGACTAATTTAACGAATTCTTTGTTTAGTTCAATAACTTTTTGCTTATTCATTATTTAATCTCCTGTAAATTCATTTATGAATTCGACTTCGCTGATTTCGTCGAATACGTTTTTGACAAAAATTTTCCGAGTAACGTATATAAATGGCTTGTATTCAAACGCATCAACACTATATAATTTATCCATTGTGATATGTTGTAAGATAAAGTCTCTTGTATTCTTATTGTCTTGCGGTGTTTTGCAACGAATCTTTATTGCATAATGCGGGTTGTTCTTTTGATAAGGGTGTATGCCTAATATCTTCCAAATCAACTCTTGACCAATATAATCAATTATCATCTTCGTACTCCTTTAACAAATCATCTATCATTCCTATCGATATAGTCGCTCCGTCTTTCGCCTTAACCCCAATAATAGCGACAAGTAATAATGCCTTATCTATGCTGCCGTCGTTATTTTCATTTTCATCAAAGAAAACGCATAGCCTTTCTTTCAACTTCTCCGCGAATTCTTCCACCGCTCTGCGCTCTATCACACTCCTTTCGTCGAACAACAAATCGAGTTCGTATCGCAGGCTGTTTTTCCAAGCGATCGCCTCTTTAACGGGATCACCGCCGCTTAAATTCATCGGGCAATAATCCATTTCGTCGAATTCGATGAGCAAATCGTCTATCGCAACGGGGTATCTTTTATTGCTCATTTCAAAAACTCCTCCAATAATTCATCTATTTTATCGTTTAGTTCGTAGATTCCTTCTTCGTAACCGTTATAAACACTTACTTCGGCGCCATCGTAAAATCGTTTCAACTTTTCAGCGAATTCTCGAACCGCGTTTTTCTTCTCGATCTCGAGAACGTTTTTCATATTCTGCTCGAATCTTTCGTTTTTGACTTGTAACTTTGCATAATCAAAACAAAGTTTGTTGAATTCGGCGCACTTTTCGTTGTGGCACGCTTGCGCGAGTTCTAATTCCAATTTCAGCGAATCGTATTTTTTATCCAGCGAATCGAACGCTTCTGCTAACTTTTTATTTTGTAATTTGAGAATCTCTATTTCTTTTAAAGCTTCGTCAAGTGTCATTTTAACCTCCAATGAAATGTTCATTTTATTATGCCTTTTTATAAAAATCAGCCTTATTTCGATAACAATCGTGACAAGGCGCCCAGCCTCGTATTACGGTAACATATTTACAACCTTCACAGGACGTCCCGATTGATTGCTCGATCAGATAACTTTCTTCGTGTTCTGCTACACACTGCCAAACATCCGAGACGGGTAAATTATGTTCGTCGGCGTAATCGTCGATTTCTGAATCGGTTTCAAAAGTTCCCGCTTCTAATAATTTAATAAATTCTTCTTTCCAGTCCATATCTACCTCCGATTGTGGTTTAATTATAACAAATAAAACCCCGTTTGTCAAGTGTTTGAACGGGGTTTTGAAAATATTTTATTTTTCGAGAAGCTTACAGTCGGAATAGCTCCCGACAACTCTTATAATATCGTCGTTGTATTCGTCTATGTCGACACTATCGCATCTCACTGTAAGCTTTTTGTTTTCGCCAGAATTACTATCAACTATCTCAATTTTCATCGTAAAGGCGTAATGGCGACTGTAAAAAACATTCTTTTTTTGTAAAAGCATTTTAAATTCATCTTTTACTTTCTTTATTTTAAATGTCGAATAAATCGCTTTTTCGTTTATTTTGCCTAATAAAAACTCGTTTACACGGACAGACCTCATTTGGTCTATTCCGAAAAAGTTATTTTCATCACACATTTCGCCAGTTAGAATGAGCCGTTTGCCACTTGGACATTTGTTGTATAAATACATCCGAGCATCTTTTATAGTCCAATTTTGCATATCGTCACCTCAATAAAATTCTAATTTTATTTATTCTTTTCCAACTTCGCGAGCCTTTCTTTTATCTCGTCTATTTCTTCTTTTAACCCGTCTTGCCACGTTTTCGAGAACTCTTCAAAAACTGGTTCAACGTCGAGATTCACGAATCGAGGCTGAGAAATCTTCAACTGACAATTTTCCACTTCGTACGGCGTTCCGACGACGAGTTCTGTTTTAGCTTTCTCAGTTTCCTTTTTTAGTACCTTAAAGCTTTCCGCAAGCTTTCTCTCGTTTTCTTTTCTTTCCTCGTCTTCATCGATAAACCGATAATCCCCGAAAACATCGTACGTTTCGACGCGGAAGTTGCACCCGCATTCCAAACATTCGCAACGCACTTTTATCGGGTCGGCTTCGGTCGGGTTTTGCAACTCTCCGTTTTTATAAATCGGGTCGGGTTTAGTGGTAAAGACCAAATTCGTGAAACTGACGCCAGAGTTTTCTTTTACACGGAAATACGACTTCCCGCATTTCGGGCATTTTACCTTCTTATAATCGATCGTTTGCATACCTATCTAACCTCCTAATAAAACACGTCTTCTGTTATATAAAAATATATTCGTCATAAATCATATAGCATTAGCTACATTTATAATGACTGGGGTCAGATAACCCTGTACTCCGTCTGCAAAAGCATTCGGAGCTACTTTCTTTATTATTTGTAAAGAACCATTTACATCAGAATTAATCAATGTTCCATTATTTGATTTGAACAATCCACGTTTAATCCTGCGCTTCTTATTATAGTTTTCCTTGACTGGCTCTTCGTTATCAAGAAAACTTGTTCCAGAAGTATAACTCTCATCGGTTGTAATAAAGTTTATTCCTGCTTCTTCACATTTATAAGTCAGCTGTCTAATAAACATATCATAAGGAATAAAGGCAAACGATTGAGTGTTGCTTCCAAGTTTTGCTTCTCGCTTCCAAAAGTTATTCAATCCGCAAATAATTGTATCTATATCATTTAATTTACAATAATCAATTACAAACTTACTTGCGTGGTGCATAAAGTTTTTGACTTTATTGAAGCGCTTGTTGTTCAGTTTATCGAGTTTATTTGACCAACGTTTCCCATTTCTGTGAATCGTTCTACCCATAAGATACGCTCTTTCCCTATTGAAATATTGATTTATGTTTTTTAATCCTTTGCCGTTAATAATAATCGGTTGTTCTCCAATATTATTTGTTATGGTTACAAAGTTATTTACACCTAAATCCATTCCAACAATTCTGGATGTTTCTCTTTTGGGTTTATTCTCGATTTCTACCTCTGTTACAACTTCCATCACATAATCATTCCCACGAGGGACAAAGCGCACTTGTAATAGTCTACCTTTTGCCTTTGTCTTCCATTTCACATCTTGTAATTTACGGATACGAAAATGTAATTCGTCCCCGACAATATAGCAAGCATTATTTGGGATTTCCCAGACAAATCTACCATCTTTTTTGAGATATTTCGGTAATCTGGGCATTGCGCTATATTTTTCTTTATGCTTTTTCCAATCTTTGATGGCTTTAAAGAATGATTTCCAATTCTTATCCAATCTGCGTAAAACACAGTTGGCGGGCTGCGACATACAGGATTTGTATAATTCGTGAGATTTAAAAGTGGAATTCATCTCCTTATATTGGATGTATTTCTTATTTTGTGCAAATTCTTGTCTTATCAAGTAATTTGCGTAATTATACAAATCCTTTGTATGTTTACACATCTCATTTATAAATAGCCACTTTGGATGTTGTTTGGTTATTATTTGTTGTTCGGTTCTACTATTCTCCATTTCTTATCTTCATTATATCACATCAAAATTTGTTTGTCAAGCGTTTTAACGCCGTTTAACATAAAAATTGTATTTTTCTCTCGCGTCTTCTTCTGCTTCGTCGAAACCTGTATCGTAACCGTCTCGCCAAGCTTCTTTGAGGATGGCTTGCAAATCCGCCTTTTCGTAAATTTCAAGTTTGCGGGTGATTTTGAGCGCTTCTTTAATTTTCTCTATCAATTCGTCGTATTCCATTTTAGTCCTTCTTATGCTTATTTTGAATTTTTATAGCGCAATCTTGTATTGCATAAATCATAGCCACTATGTCTTCATCGGTCATTGGTTTATATAGATCATCTGGAAGTTTTGGCTGTATTTTTTCACGACTATATTCGGGCGATGTTTCTTTGAAATGCCCCGCCATGAAATCTTCGACGACTTTATCCATTTCGCTTTTAACATAATTCTCGACTTGTTCTATTTTTTTATCAAATTCTTTATCTTTCATTTTAACTCTCCTTAAATTTCGAAATCATCATCGTCAATTGCTTCGTCGATCGCTTGTAACGCCGTGAATTTTTTCATTTGAATAAAGTGTTTGTCCATTCCTTTCCATTCCATTTTCACGTGATAAGTGTCGAACTCATCTTGTGTTGAAAGGTTGTAATAACAGCACAAATTCTTGCAATCTTCGGGTTGGTCAGGGTTATTCGCACTGAACGGACACCAAGCGCACAAAATACTCGGCGACGGCTTCCATTCTTTATTCTCGATTTTAGCAAAAAGCTTGTCGATTTTTGTAAGCCCGCGCTTTATCCCGCCTTTTGTCAACGCCGACTGCCAAACGCCGTCTTCACCTGCGAAAGGCAAATCGTAACAACATTCAAACTCTGCGTCTTCGCCGTAAACCTTTTGCTGCGATAAAACGTAAATCACGAACTGCAACGGTGTCGCCAAATCCTCCCTTCGAAATTCTTTGTCTTTGGTTTTTATATCGTGAATTACAAACTTATTCTGCCCTTTAACTTTAAGTAAACGGTCGATATACCCGAAAAAGGTATAATTATCGTTATACTTAAACTCGAACGGAACTTCGCAGCCGACGATTTCAAGTTCGGGGTGATCTTGCATATACCATTCCAAGCGATACATTCCAATCGCCGCGAAGTATTTCGCCTTTTCCACGTAAGTCTTCCCTGCGCGGCTGGGTTTTACCCACGCTTCGGGGTATTTCTTGGCGAGAAGATTAGCTCCGAGTATATCCTCTTTTTTCTTCCCGTTTTCTTGGGTGTGTAATTCGATATTCCAAAAATCTTCGGTGAGCTTTTCGTAGGGAATTTCTTTGCCGTCTTTTATGCAATTACCGATTGTTTCGAGGACATAATGGCACAAATTGCCATACTCCATTGTTAAGGCACTGTCCTTGGGCCAATGCTTTTGTTCGTATTTTAAGTAGTAGGCAAACGGACAATTCTCCATTTGATTTAGCCTACTGTATGAAAATCTTGTTGGTTTTTTAACTGCCATTATTTTGTCTCCTTAGGAGGTAATTCTCGTATTTGATACCATTTAAACCACTGTTCGAACTCGTTGGGAACTTTTTCCCACTGCTTTGTTTCGGGGTTCATTCGGCTTCTTTGCTTGCTCTCGGTGTAATAAGTGATAATCATGCCTTTTGCGAGCGGCTGCTCGGCGAAGGTTTTTTTGTAGCATTTGATTATTTCGGTTTTGCCTGTATAAAGGTTATAAACCGTAATTTTTGGTGAAAACTTTGTGTCAGCCGAGCAAACATAACCGTTGTATTTATCTCTCGCGTCTGTGCTCTTAAAGCTTAAATACCCCAAATATTCCAACTCGCAAGCCAAGCGCTCGGAAAGAGTGAATTCCTTCGGCTTGGCGTGTTCACAGAGGTAAGAAACGAGCCCTTCGGAATCGGTTATACGATACTGCTTGTCAGTCTCCGTCGCGAATTGAAGTATCGTTTCGCGGGGAAGGGAACAGGTTTCTTTTTTGAGAAGCTTTTTGCCTGAATAGGTGTTGTAAATATCAACGATTGATAAGAGCTTCTGCGGTGTTCCGAAACAATCGAAGTAACCGAGCTTTATCAGAATATCCAACTGGCGGGAATCGCCTGGAAAGTCTTTGAGCAGTTCGAGGAAGTTGTTGTATTTCTTCGTTTGCGAAAGCCCATAAAGCGTATCGGAAACCGAAGCGTTCATGTACTTTATGGATTCCATTCCTTTGTAAATGGTATTAGTGGATTTGTCCATATTGTAACCTGACTTTGAGTGACCGAATGAAATATCTTTGAGTTTAATGTTGAAGAAAGGCAGTTCCGCAATTAGATTTGCCGTTCTATCCATATCGCCAGAATACATCGTAAGCGTTACGGTAAAATATTCAATAGGATAATGCGATTTAAGATAAGCACCATACATAGAATCTAAAGCGACTGAAAGCGAATGCGATGCGTTAAAACTGTATCGAGAAGCATCTTCGATAACTTGCCAAGTTTCCGCAAACCCTTCTTTTGTTCCTATTTTCTTTTCCCAAGAAGTGAGAAGTTTCTCTTTTAACGCATTTAACTCTTCTTCTTTAAATTTCTTCTTCGCTATTTTTTTTATAATATCATAAGTTCCCTTTTCTTCAATACCCAACCAAACCAAATATTTCATAATTGATTCTTGATACATCAAATAATGGAATGAATCTTGCAATATATCATCGAGTTCTTTTACGCCTGTCGTATAAGGTTTACGTTCGATAAAGTTATTAAGAAGCGAAGCAAACCCAGGACGAATCGCAGCGACATACGCGGACATTTCAGCAAGATTTTGCGGTTTATATTTTTTTAAAATTTGTTTATCATAATCCGAATCCGCTTGGTTTATGGTTGTTGTTAATCCCTTTGCATAAATATCCCAAACTTCGGGACCGCAATTCTTTATAAGTGTAGGAATGCTATCGATTGGTCGACCTATCATTTTATAAACTCGATCGATAATACCATAAACCGAAACAGTTAAATAGTCGTTTTTAAGCCATTTATAACAATCGCAATTATATCCATCAAGACAACAACACATTTCTTCTCCGACCTTAATAAGACCAATGGCTTCCGATATTTTATCATTACTTAATAAAAAACTGCAAGGAGATGGAGCAACAGATTCAATTACGCCTCGAAAAATTTTGCTGTCTTCTATCAAATCTTTCCATTTTGAATCTTCTAAATGATTTTCAAGTTCTTTTGCAACTTCATCATATTCTTTTATGTCGAGACCCTGTGCTTTACACCACAATCTAAAAGCAGAAGATTCTTGTAAAGGTTTGTAAGCAACCATATAATAAATACCGTCTTGCCCCAAAATATCTTTGCTGGCCTGAATAACTGGTTTTACCTCGAAAAAATTGAGATCGATATCAGGAATGGAACGCGAACTTAAAATACGTTCGGCGGACATAAAACGTGTCGGATACAAAGTTATTGGGGCAGCAATTCTATCAACTTCGGTCAAACCAAGTAGTTTGTTTATGTAGAAAGAAACTGCACTTCCTCTTCCCGTCCGAGTTAAAATTGCCCCATAATCTTTAACGGCTTTCTGTACGACGTAATGGTCTAATATAAAGTAATCCGCCATTCCACAATCTTCAACTATTTTATATTCGTATTTTATTTGTTCAATATATTCGGTCCACCTTTCTCGAGGAACATTTTCTCTTTCCTTTTTCCAACCTTCGTTAATAAGCCTTTTTAATTCTTTATTGCTATCGCCTTCTACAACTTTCGGTATTTTGAATTCTTTATCTAAATGAATACCTTCTGCCTTATCAATAATTAAGGTGTTTTCGAGCGCCGCAATGGCTTCCTGCTCGGTTAAAACGCCCTGCTCTTTATATCTTTGTAATATCGTGTCGCTATCGGGATAATCAAGGATAAACCCTTCTTCATCCGCATATTCTATCCCTTTTGCTTTTAAGAATAAATCACGATATTTTGCGTCTTCTGGTTTGATGTAATGAGAGTCGTTGGCGTGGATAATAGGAATTCCGAGTTCGCGATGCAGTCGGATTATCTTCTTATTATACTCGACTTGGCGCGGATGCGTATGTGCTTGCGTTTCAAGATAAAAGTTCTTACCAAAATGCTTATATACTGGTTCAAAAAACTTTTCTTTCCAACCATCTTTAAACATTCTACTCGCAATACAAGCCGTTGTGACAAGTGTATCAGTCGGTGTCAAAGAGAGCAAGCACTTCAAATCGATACGAGGTTTGTAATAAAACCCATCCGTATTTGCCCAAGACATAATCTTATTGATTTCGCGACGCGCCTTTTCAGTTAAAGCAACAAGTATAATATGGAAGGCACTGCGTTCCGTTTTATCGGTCGCATCATCGGCATAATATGCTTCTACCCCATATATACACTTTAAGCCGTATTGCTGGCACAGCGTATAGGCCTCAAAGATATTTCCTTGAAACCCATGCTCGGTCGTGACATATTCCTTTTGCCCAAGCTCTACCGCCCTTTTCATATATTCTTCGGGTTTGACAACACAATCCAAACTACGCAAATTGCTGTACATGGAATGGCGGTGGAAATTAATATACCTCATAAATTACTCCTGTTTAAATGTCCGAAATATTTAATCTCGGCTTCTTTTCTTGCTTTAACAGCGTCTTCAAAATTCTCAAACACGCCTATATAGTGATTTTGTTTTTGAAATTGTATATTTACTTGCCATTTCTTTAATCGTTCTAACCAGGAAACACCTTTACAACCACTTTTATTATCGGTTCGAATACCACAATTTACAGGATTAACCGAACGTTTGATTATCCTTAAATTGACTTTACGATTATCTAATCTATTACCGTTGATATGATCGCAAATATCAGTTTCGAAATTTTCGCAAAATAACGGCGCTTTGGATAATAACCTATGCAAATATACGTCTTTACTTCCATATGAAAAATACGCATATCCGCGAGTATCAATCGATATATATCTTCCAAAACTATCAATAAAATTAAAATCTTCTTTGTCTATAATGATCATATCATTGATAATTATTCTATCTTCTAAAAATATGTATTTGTTTGATTTACAATTAGTAAATTTAATTTTGTTAATAATTCTTCTGTCGATATCTCTATTATTATCTTCTAATACATTATTTATATCGGAAAACTTCTCGATACATTTAGAACACATCAAATTGATGCTTCTTTTTAAGAAGCTTATAGATACCGTACAAGTATTTCCACAATCGCATCCGCAAACCCAATAAGAACGCGTCTCTTTTGAATAAGCATATTTGATAACCGTAAGACTACCGAATTTTTTGCCCGTCAAATCTTTATGGAAACCACAAACTTCTCTTCTGCCGAAATCCTCATTACAAACATTACACCTTACACTTTTACCATCTTTTATACTTGAAGATGCAATAGACTTTTTTGCGCCGCATTTCTTGCAATGACAATTCCAATAATACTTATATTTACCCTTTGTATCATCAAAAGAGTCTACTATATAATCACCGAATTCGGTTCCAGTCATATCAATAAATTTCCCCACAACTACCTCCGCGCATTAAGTCTTTGAAAAATTCTTTTATGCCTTTCTTTTTCTTCGTCGGTTACATCTAAACGTTCTTCGAGCATTATTGCCTCGTTGAATTCTCGTCCTTCCAAATCTTCTTCCCTATCCAAGAGTCTGTATCTCGTTTTCCCATCGCGGGATACCGCTTTGTTGTGGGAGGTTATAAAAACCCCGTTTTCATAACAAAATCTTCGCATTCCCCAATACGAACCAATCAATCCAACTTCCATAACTTACCCTTCTTTTTTATCATAACCAAGCTGTTCTCGCAGCCACGATGGAACACCGCATTTGTATTTCGTGCAACTATAATAAGAGTAATATTCAACACAATCAACAATTGTCGATACTTCTTCTGAGTAATAAATTACATCTTCGCACCAACCCTCTTTGGTTGTTATTATTCTTTTAATCGGGGTTCTATTTTTCTCTGCGATTTTTTCGACCTCTCCACGCTCCACTTCTTTTTTCGGTAAGCCGCCTACGATAACTTCCATTTTAACCTCCGCACAATAAATCTACTATTTCATTATACAGGAATTGTTCCGCACTTCATTTTGACTCTCCTGATAAAGCTGTTATTTTTTTATAATTGCCATTATCTTCAATAATCAGCTGCATCTTTTCACCATTTTCATCGTGTAACGCCTCTAAAACTAAAGAATTGTTCTCCTTGTACAAAATTTCGCAATTATTACAAAGTATATCAATGGGGTGTTTTCCGTCAATAGATGTACTCATTCCTTTAAACAAAACTTTGAATCGAAATCCTCTATCCCATTTATCGGTTATATCGTGAGATTTGGCAAACTCAGAATCAAACTCTAAATTTTTTATATTAAGAATTACCTTATCAAATTCAATTGACACTGCGTCAGAAAACCCTTCACCCTTACAACATAACTTCCATTCTCCCCTATTCTGGTAGAAGATTACGGTCTGTAATTTATCATTATCAACCTTATATGATTTTGAATTTAAAAACAATTTCTGTTCCTCTTCATATTCGGGTAATTCCATCCAAGCAACAACCTCATTGAATCCAAATGTCTCATAATCAATTGTAGCCCAGCCCTTTCGAGTTCCTATAATTTTATCCTGAATCTGCCAAGTTTTATAAATATTGTATTCCTTCAGATAACCAATCGTGGTTCCTAAACCTCCATCCTTAAATGCAATTAAAACTAATTCTTCGAGTTCTGGCAAATCTCCGTCCGCTACTTTGTGCCACACGCCTTTAAATTCTTTCATAATTTACCTCCCAATAAAACAGCCGTTTTATCATATCGGCATTATTTCGCCGTTATCTTCCAAATCGTAGTCTATAAACTGTTTATAATATTGTGCCACGTCAATTTCTTCCTGCCCAACTATTTGTTGAATTTCGTGTATTTCAACTTCTGTTATTCTCCAAGGAATTTCTTTCGCAAGCCCTTTCAACTCTTCGGTATATCTATTGATTATGCAACCTGCCTTCCCAATTAGAAAACCTGGTCTGTCAGTATAAATTTCAAGTCGATACCTTCCCTCGCCATAACCGCGCAATTTAACCCCGACTTGCTTTACCCCGCATTCCTTATTCCATCTCGCTATAACGTTTGTAATTTCTGGTGCTATCATATCTCTACCTCCGATTGTGGCTTTATTATAACATAAAGAAAAGAACTTGTCAAGCATTTAGCCGCAAGTTCTTGAAAAAAAAATAATATATTAAAATTCCTCTTTTATTCTACTCCGTGCAAACGGTTTAACTCCCGCGTCACAATTCTCTGAATATCTTTCAAATTCCCTTCCGTCAACTCATAACTCGCAATCGTCTTCCCAATGCCGAACGCTCTCGGTCCTGCGATTAGCCAATCGTCGAGATAAACGGTTGGACCTGATTTGGAATAGGGGTATTGAACCAACTCTAATTTTATCGACGATTTTTGACAAGCCAATTTTGCAGCCTTCATTTCATCTTCGTATACGTTACTGCTTCCATATTCAATCCGTTCGCCTGGTTCGAATAAAAAACATTCACTGGGTTTGTCTTTACATGAGCACTCTTGTCTAGGATCGTCAAGCATACAAGTGTTTGCTGATGCGGAATAAAATTTACATTTCATCATACTTCCCTCCAACCATTCTTTTTAATAATTCTTCTCATATTTTCTCTTCCAACTGGATTTGCTGTGTGGAGATGAAAGGTTATATAATTTTTAATAAACCTAGCAAATTTAGAATAGGGGTGAGAATTATATTTTTCATCTAAATAATCTAATACTTTTATATAATCTCCACCATATTCTTTATAATCACCGCAATCATGATCCAAAGACAGAATTATTTCTTGATTTGGATGCCAACAAAATTCATCTTCTATCGTAGCAATAACGCTGATTGTTGTTTTTAGCCACCAATCATAATCTTCTGGTCTTTCTCTCTCATCATCAACCCAAATTTTAATCATTTTTTTGACCTCCGTCATACATAACATACTCCGAACATTCTCTCATATCTTCATCTTCAGACCTGTATGAACATAACTGACAAAACCCATACTCAAGATTATCGTCAGTACAATAACCATCGTCATAATATTTACATTTAATCATATTCAACCACCTTTCTGTTTACGACTGCATTATAACACATTTAGGTTTAGTTGTCAACCATTTGAGCACAGTTTATGATAAAATACAGCTTTTATTCAACAGGATAAAAGTCGCACTTTCTTTTATCACCGCCATAAATACAGGACTCACATTCTTTTGTTCCCATACAATAGGATTGATTTTCAACTATATAATCCGTAGAGACTCCACCATGTAATGCAGCATAATATCCTTTTTCATATTCTGTAAGATAACGTCTTACCTTTTTAGTTCGATAAGAATTTAGATATGTATAAAATTAACCGCCCAGTGTTTTTATCTTGTTCAACAGATTTTAATTCGTAATCCCCAAAATCCCGTTCTATACTACTTTTTGCGGCCGACATTGTAATGGTACTTGTCACAACCCTAACAGCCCGATCGTCCTTAATCGCGCTTAACCAATCTTTTACCAACATATGCTTTCCTCCTTTACCTCCACTTTCGCTAATTCCCAGTTATATTCGAGAATTCCTTTGTATTTTTTTGGAAACTCTGCAACCATTTTTTTGATTCGCTCCTCCCAATCTGCCATCGCTTTTTTCGTGCGATAAAGCTCATCAGAGTATTCTTTATACCGAACTTTCATTCCATGCAAAAACGCCTTTTCGCGACTCTCTTCGGGGAAATAGCATTCAAATTCGTTTATTTTGTCACGTAATTCCCTCATTTGATTTACAAGCCAGTCGTGTTTGCTCCCGAGACGGTCAAGTGTGTATGAAGCGCAATAAAGTTTCTTACCTTCTTCCGTGGTTTCGTAAAACTTTTTGTAACGACGAGACAAAACCTCTTCGCCGATAAAACAAACGGCGATGGTGCCAAAAAATCCGCCAATAAATGTCCAAAAAATTATCGCTCCAATTATTCCTCCCATTTAGTCTTCCTCTCGATATATCTCGGTGTTATTTTTATAGCAATACTCAAATCTCTTCGCAACTTCTTCGGGCGTCAAACAACCCAAAACGTTACCGTCTTCTGCTTCTTCTTCAGTTACGGCGCCCATAATTTCTAAAAGGTCATCTTCATTACCATAAGAAAAATTATGGCATACAGCGTCGCAAAGCACTCCAATTCGAATCTGTTCTCCATCCCAAATCGGGTTTCTGGTATAAGGCACTTTCGCTTCGTCTAAAAGTTTCGCTAATTTCTCGATACATTCGTGTTTCATTTTTTTATCTCCTTATAGTAATGGCAGCCCAAGCGAAACTTGAAAAATGATTTCTTCGAGCACTTCGCATTCCATTCTGCTATGACTTTCAGGATCGTCACAAGAATTGATTTCGTCAATTCGATTCTGCCACTTTTCGATTAATTTGTTGTAATACTTTTTCGCAATATTATTATCCATTTCTCCACTCCTCACCGCGCTCAATATTTTTAAGTCTTACGTAATCTCTCAACATTTTTTCGTTGAACGACCAGCCCATAATCATCCCAGTCGTAGTTCGATTTATGGGGACTAAATGCCATTCATCCGCCGCACCGTTAAAATCACAATAATCCCAAACAAGCGGGATTGTCTTTTGCTGGTCTAAATATCTTCCACTAAAGGGGAAACCGCGAACGCCCCAACCAGCCCAGCAGGCTGCGATATAAGCTTTCGGCAGTGAATCGAGATATTCCTTTGTCTCTTTATTGTTCCTTAAAACCTTTTTCATATCTTGACCTCTACGATTTCTATCTTAAGTTTATCCGCAAATCTGTCAAAAAATTCTTCCCAATCTTCGATTTGGTAGTTTACAAATCCGCTTTCGTAATCTTTAGGTAGATAGTAATACTCGACAAGGCGATCGTTTCTGCCATAATCCAAAACCGACATTACCTTTTCTTCGTTCTCTAATAAGCGAAGCAAAGAACAACTGCTTAGATAATTCAGCTTGGGCGAATTACTATACATAATTCCGTTATATTTATACACTTTTGCTGTTTTCATAGATTTCCTCCATTTTTTCGTGATTTTCTTTCATCATATCTTCGTCTTCGTAATATTCGTCCGCATTCGCGCAATAATAGCATATCGCATCGTACCGAATTATTTTGCCTTTATAATGTTCTATAACGCGAGTTTTAACCGTTTTTACTTCATGTGTTTCCATACAACAAGGGCATAATTTAATTTCTGTTTTCAAGATCTTATCCATTTTTACTCCCAAAAATAATGAAAATACTTACTGAATAGGGCGAAAAACTCCTCTTTCGCTGCATCTGATTCTTTCGCCGTTTCCTCGTCTTTTATGGTATCGAGTTCCATTTTGTCGAGCAGCCCTATCATATGGTCGAGCATCTCATTGGTCTTTTGTTCATTCTCTTCAGTGGTTTCGGTTTCAGTTTCGAAAAACCCGACAAAGATACGATTGTCGCGATAATTCGTTAAAACTTCCCGCATAACGCCAATAAACCAACCATCAGTTTCCCATAACGCTTGCGGCGCGTAACCGTGGTTTAAAGCGAAAGATGCGCGTTTAATTAAGAGCCAGAAATCGCCAATGTTTTTATACCAATGCCAGCCACGATAACCGAAAAGCCCAGCCGATAAATTGTGAAAACCTTTAAATTTCTTCAACTTTCTTTTTGTCATTTTCCCACCTCTTTAATTGCTCATTTTTAACCTTTTCGAAATATTCTACGCCGTTATCACACGGTCCACATTTCGTCCCTTTAATCATCGGGTCGAGTGTCGTGTCCCAATACCAGAGTTCAAGATCGCGCAATGCTGAAAACGATTTCAATAATTTAAGGTTCGTTTCGGTCGCCTCGAAATCCAATCCTTCATCGAGCGCCATGATCACTCGTTTCGGGTTAAGCTGCAAAATTAACTGCGCCTGCTTTTCGGACAACGAGTGCGAACCGAGTGCGACGATATTTTTCACGCCAAACCCATATGAGATCATGGCACTTTTCTCTGACTCTACAACCCAAACTTCGTTCCCGTATAAATCTCCGTAACTTTCCGAATAATTGAAAAGCGTTGTCGACATCGGGGTTGGTAAAACGTAAATATACTTTGGAGTATATTCATCAATATCATCAAAATTCGCGCGCGCCTTAATTCCTTGAATAATCCCACTTTCCGCGCTTCTAATTGGGAAAATTATCCTTTGACTTTCAACATCATATCCAACATTATAAAACCGCTGTGCTTCAATCGTAATCCCGTCTTTTATCCAGCGTTCATTTGGTATCATATCGTATTGATCGAGCACGCTTTCTGGATAAGTCTTTACTTCGACTTCCGCGTTCTTTCGTCCGATTTGATTATAAAACCCGCCAAATAATGGTAATTGTTTCTGCCTCACCCAATCATCTGATAATCCAAGAATTTTCTGAATTTTCCCAACAACCGTGCGGAAATCGACGCCGCGCTGCTCCATAATGAATTGGATAATATCGCTGTGCGTGCCGCGTGCGTAATCCGTAACCATCACGCCGTCGTTATCAGTCAAGCGGATTTGAATATTATTCCCGCCACCATCTGCATCTCGAGCACATCGAATTTCACTTACTCGCGGAGTAATTTTTTCAAACCCAAATTCTTCGAGCAGTTCGATAAGCGCGTCGGCGTTAGTTATGAGTTTTTCTTTGATGTCTTTGAGCATTTCAGCCTCTCGTCCATTCTCCGTCTACCACCACTTCGAAATCGGTTAAATCTTCGAGTTTACTTATTTTCAAGTCGTTTCCGCAACCGACAAATTTGCGATTGCTATTTGTGAAATTGCCACCCATTTTTTCGGCTTCGTCAATCGGAATAAACGTCGTCGCCAAATACGCCGAATATTTCCCGTCTTTTACCACCCTCGAATTAAGAGAGTAATCATTTATGACGAGGCTCGTTTCATATATAACCGCCGTTACCCAATTTTCAAAATCGCCGTATTCGAATTTCTGAATATAATACTTACGTCCCGAATCAGGGAACAAGTCGGTAAGTCTGACCCTTTTAGGTGTGTCATACATTGTAATCATTCCTCTACCTCCGACGCAATGTAGTCGTATAACTTTTCTGCTGTTGAAATATCTATTGGTGTCCCGTCCATTTCGGTAAGACAACCTTCTGCGTAATCTTTCCCAAAATTCAGGTCGTATATGAAATACTCAATCTCGTTCCCGCTGCAAGTCCCGACTTCCAGACCCATTGCGAGCGAAAGCAAATCGACCATAACAGAACATTCGGCGCCATATAAGCCGATTACTCGACAATCATCGTTACACGCTTTCTCTACTGCTTCCGACAACATATCGTCTTTGTCACACGTCGCTTTTATATGCCCGACATATTCTACAAACTGCTCTTTAGTTAAGTACGGTTGTTTCGCCATTTTGCACCTCCTGCTTTGTCTCTTCTTGCGCCGCCAAATAAGCCTTCTCTGCCGCCTGCATTTCTTCTTCGGTGATTTTCCTATAATAGTTGGTTCCTTTTACTGGAATGAGCATTCCATTTACGAGCAAGCGCGAAAAAATTCTGCCACCCAAATCCTCTATAACAGCAGGACTAACCATCTCTGCGTATACAGTCGGAATCTGCGCCTCTTTCGCAAAACCGATTACGTCTTCGCGAGTGAAACTCGACCTTCTTGCCTCTAAACGCATTAAAACGCGGTCGATAACCGCCTGCTGAACTTCCTTCGGTGGAACTTTGAAAACTTCTTTTTCTTCCATGTTATATCTCCTTTTGGCGAGCGAATTCCTTGTAATCGTCAATCGCTTTATACCTTATTTTTCTCTTTTCTGCCGTGCCTATGAGTTCGGGATTGAGCTCTTGCACCTTGCGACGAACGCGTCCAACACTTTCTATTGACGGCAAATCGCCATTTACTACGCGGCGCGTAATTTCCCAAAACGACGTTTTACGAACCGAAACACCAAGCGAATTCAGAAAGTACGCGTATAACACGTTATCGTCGTCACGAGCTTTCGCTTTATTTTTGAGAATTTCTTCCACTTTGACTGCCATTGTGTTAAGCCTTTCTTTAGCCATAACTCAACCTCCAAATTCATTCTTCGCCGTTATTATAACACGTCGAAAACCATTTGTCAAGCGTTTGAGCAGACTTTTCTGAAAAAATTGGATAAAAAAAAGGAATACTGGAAATCTGTTAAAATCCAATATTCCTTTATCTGAAAATTATTAACTATTCTTTTCTTTACTTTTCTACATATATTTCTACAATTCTTTACTTATTTAATTACTATTTCTCCTAGAATAATTAATAATTATAAAAGAGTTATTTATTTGATTCTTAACCTTATACAATAAAACCGTGTCGCCTTCTCGACAATCAATGTGATTGGGATTAAGTATTCGGTTAACTACCGTGTCAAGGTCGGGTAAAATGCACAAATTAACCGTCCCGTCATCATTCACCGAATCGACTATACAAGGCACGGTGCTATCTTGCTTTTTAACTTCTTCACGCACGATTTCACGGATTAAGTCTACTAATTGTTCTGCATTTGTCGTCATAATAATCACCTACCCGTAGTTAAGAACGTAAAGTTCTGTATATTCGAAATTGTTAAACTCATCGCACCGCTATAATCCAACGCCATTGAGATTCCCTGTACTAAAAAACGCACCTGATTAAGCCCGTAAAAATCATCCGTAATTGTGATGAGATTGTTAACAAGAAGTAACGGGTTATATCTAACCGTAACCGTTGACGACGACTTTAAAATAAGCTTCTGCCGTAATTCATAATCCGCTCTTTCTTGCGCTAAAACCTGCGACGTAATATTGCTATCGCTTATGGGGCTGGCGGTTCTATAACCAATTCGTTGATAACATAACGGAGAGCCTGGGTTATCGTTGACTGCAATCGCACGATAAGTCTCACTGTTACTGGTCGAGCCAATAACGATAACACGGTTGACAACACCGCTCAAATCAAATGATAAATCTAAACCCTCAATGCCACCGATTTCATCATAAAAATGATATATAATCGTCTTATCCTCGTCGTCCGTAACCGAATTTATCGGAATAATATTCAGGTGCCCTTCTATATCATAAAACACTTCGGCGTTAAGCTGTGTCGCCAAATCGAGAATTATCGAACCAACCGTGTCGCCCGTTTCTTTGGTTATCGTTGCTTGCGTCGTCTTGCCTTTGAATGCGCTATGGTAAATAATGTCAAGCGGGTCAAGCGGTTCTCCGTTACCTTTTGGAGTTTTCAACAAATCACGTATAACTTCGTGGATTTCCGAGCCGACTGGGATTGTATAAGAAGTGTCAAGCAATCCATCTGCACCCTCGAGAATCGAGAATTTATCACTGGCTTCCACCGAAACGTTAGTTTCTCCTTGTTTATGCGACGAAGTTATACTCGTTATTGCATAAGTACCCTTCGGGAACCAAACAACTGCTCCATCTATCTGAAGCCCTAATTCAAGGTTGAGTTTCACGCCTGTCCACAAACCATTTATCGAAGGTGTGTATTTTTTGTGAAAGTTATATAATGAAAAAGACAAACTTCTACGCTGCCCGTTTTGATAATTTTCGCTATACGATCCACCCAAAATAATATCGTCTTCGGGGATATCTTCCTTAACCGTTTCATCAGCATTAAGAATGTGTAATCTGTAACGTGGATTTATGACTGGCGAATTGTCAATCTCTTGTTTTATTCGTTCTATCGGGTAATTTGCGGCGGTGTCGGCGGAGTAATACGAGAGTATATCGCCGCTTGCCGTATTTTTAGTTTTATACATTTTACTCCGCCTCCTTATGCGTTAATATCTACTATTTGGACGTCTTCGGCGTTGCCAATTTGCGTCCATGTGAAACTGATTGTGTTAGGTTGTCTATAAACCGCGTCCATTGGTTTATTAGTCGCGCTCGAAAGAGTAACGAGAAAAGATTGGCCTTCACGGTCTTTGAGTAATTTCGGATTCGAAGACATAACAACTTTGCGCCATGCTAAAAGCATATCAACGCGCTGATTCGAACTTGGCATTTTATCGTTTTTACGAATTTCTTGATAACCGCCCTCGTTGACGGTTTTGCCGTTTTTGAGAATATAACTCGCGGGGAAAACTTCACTTCCGAGAAGGCACGAAACCGAGCCCGCGACGTAATTCATTCGGCCTTGTGAATAACGATTGAATTGTCCAAGGGTTTGCTGCTCTTGTCGAGAAATATTTTGCGATTGCTCGCCCGTATCGACATTGAGATTAAATACCCAAACGTCGTCTGGTGTTGCCGTGAATTTCTTATTTGTGCTATCGACGGGATGAAGCTCTGTTATGCTCCAACCTTGCCAACTCGTTATAATTGGCTCGACTGTCGCCTTTTGCAATTTGGTCAAAACTTCATCGGTCATTTTATCGAAAGGATAAAGCGTGTAACGATAAGTCCTGTTGTTCGAAACGTTAAAGTCACGGAATTTGAAATTTGTAATTTCTGTGTCAACTGGCATAAGACGAGTAAGCGGTTCGTAAATCGGGTTCCCGTCTGTATCGGTTCCCGTCTGTGTGATTTCTTGCTTAAACACCGACGAAACCGATGTGTCGTTACTAGATCGCATTGGTGAAAAGCCTTGTTCGGCTTGATATTCACGCGTCGCACTTTTCTCGGTTTGATAGTTGAGAAGACATGCTGCCTTATCCTCAACATCGTCAACGGAATAAGGTAACCTTGTAGGCGGAGTGGGTTTATCGTCGAAAGCTGATAAAACCCCGTCCGCTTTAACCTCGTCCGAAACGTTGAGCACGTTTATGAAATTTACCCGTTGTCCGAGATAATTTTCAAACGGGGCATTTTCTTTATTGTACTGCGAAACATATATTTTCATCGATTTTCCCATTTTTAATTACCTCCTTGTGTTTCTTCGGGAGCATCCTGTATAAACACTCTCGCATCGATATTACTCGCAATAGCCGTACCAGAATTCAAATTTGGGTTATTGTAATTAGCGAATTTTATACTGAACGTCATTTGGTATTTTTTAATATTTTGTCTACCCGTATATTTAGTTGTAAGTGTCTGCCTATATAATTCTGCGCTCGCGTCATTTCTGTCGTGCCAATAATTATAATTACCATTGCTGTCTTTGTCGTGCCAATAATTATAATCACCCGTATAAACGTTAATCGGATCGCTGCTTTTACCATCGACCGTAGTTTGATTAATTTGTTTCAATTCTTTATCCGACCAAATGCTGAACTGCGAGTCTGCCTTTTGAGCAGCACTTGCAGGAGACAACGGAAGAGAAATTTTACCCGTACTATTCCACGCGCCCTCTTCGTTAATATTCCACCAATTAGACTCTTGTGTGTTGTTATGTGTTTCATCAACAACATATGGGTGCGTCGTCATTAGATAATCGACTTTTGTCGGGTTTGTCGGAGTGTCTCCTTTTATAAATGCGGAAGCAATCCGATTGTCGGGTTGCCATACTCCGTTTTCGTTATCTTTTTTCCATTCGCCATCCGCGTTCTTTCTATATACTTTAAGCGGAACGTTAGCCACTTCGGCGTTTAAGTTACCGATTTTTTTCTTTACGCTCAAAACAATGCCATTACGTTTATCATTGGCGATATATTCTCCGTCTTCGGTTTGCATCCAAGGCAACGGGGCGGTAAGCGTTAACTCTATGTGAGCGGCTTGATAATTTACATCATCAACATCGACATTATAGGTTATTATATTACCGCAAAAATTCTCCGCCAAAATATGTTCCGAATTGAACACACAATCCTCTGTTGTTGGAGCCGATATCGAACCGCGCTCCGTTGCAGTTTCGCCGAGTTTAGTTTGCGTGTATTCCATAAGAGCGGCTTGTTCAGGCGGAAGTTCTTTACCTTCGTCAATATCGGTTAAAGTCATATATCCATCTTCATAAGTGACGGTGTAAGGAAGTTGTTGTACTACTCCCGATTCACCGTCTATTGAATCGCCGCTAACCATATAGTGCCCGTATGTCGTCTCTTCTTTATCAATATAAACTTTATAAGGAACTCGTTCCTGCCCAATTATTTGTTGCCCGTTTTCATCAACGGGATAAACGTAATAATAAAGCATTTCAATTCGCGAAGGGTTCGGGATTACCACACCGTCTCGAACAAAGTTGATAAGAACCGACTGAGTCTCGCATTCATAGGTTACGTCGAACGGGAATTCTGTCGCATTTATGATTACTTTGGTAGCGAAAATATTCCCGTCATCAGGCGTTGTCCATATAACACCGTATTCATCTTCAACTACCCACTGAATGAGATAATAATGCCCATTTTCAAGCCCGTAAAAAGTATATTCGGTCGATCCGCGATATATTTTCTCGGATTGTTGGACGTAGCCCGTTTGCAAATCGGTCAAAAACCACTGGTAATTTACCCAATTGCGGTTGTTAAAAGTCCCGCTAACGGTTATATAACGCTTTGTGCCGATTTTGAGTCCTTCTTCGGTTTTATAAACGTCGCCCTCGCTCTCCCATTGTTTACTATCGATTATAAGCTCTGGGCTTGGTTTCGCGTAAAACGGGTTTTCATCACTTGTTTTGAAGAACGAACGAATTGAGTATTTATCATCAACTGAGAAAATTTCATTACCGTCGTATGTTGCATACCAAGTCGGATTATATTTATTCTCCGAATTAGGCTCATTATCGATACTTTTTATCGTTACATTATTTTGGAATTTATTGCCATAAAAGAGCTTATCTCCTGCGTGAATTCCGATGAACGGGCGAATATAAGCTTTCCCTTTTTCATTTTTGAATACTGGGCCATAATCTTGCATATAGGTGATATCCACTTTCACGTCGCCCGAATACGAACCCTGCGTTATCTTAACGATATATTTGTTGCTGCCAAGATAAGTCGCAACCAAGGTCGCTCCCGCTGGTTGAGTTTTTACCTTTACCGACGAGATAATACCACCGCTAAAATCTTGCGGTTTTCCTATTTCAGAATTGACAAGTGTGACCTCCGCGACTTTCAGAGTTTTCGTTTCGCCTTCGTAAACGGGGTATAAACCTATCGCGGTTTCATCATAAAACATCAATTCAGTTTTATTTATTGTGCCGAGGTTTTCTGCCGTCGCGCTCGTGCTGTAGTTTTTAGATTCATTCTGAACACAAATCAATCGATTAAGGAAGTTCGCATAAGTATTGAAGTTAGCAGGACGTAGCCAAGTAATTGTGGTTTTATCATTTTCAAATACCGCTGATTGGAAGGCAAAAACGCCATTGTAAGGATGGTAAGTTGGTTCTGTGCCGTTTCCGCCTTGATACATAAGCAATAACGTAGTACCTTGTGCAAGCAGATTGGTAGATGCCCCTGGGCCAAAATAAGCATTGTAAGTAATCTCGCTGGTTACGTCTCCGTTGTAAACTTGGGTAAAATATGGGTTGGTTACCACATCAACGGCTCCAGACGGCCCGAATTTACCTGTATCTAAAGGGGTGTTGCCTCCAAGTTCAACATTGTTTATATCGGTTTCAAGCCTATAGTTTACCAATCTCGCCGTCGAAACGTATTGCGGGTCATTTGTGTCTTTGAAAATTTTGAAATAATTCGCTTCGTCAACCAATTCTTGCGAAAGCGTATTTTCTTGCGGATATATAAAACCATAGGAATGGTCGTAACTCGAAATACGGGTTCGCACACCGAGTTGATTCCAGATTTTCTGCCCTTGCGCCGTATCAACGACGTCGTATAGTTGAATGTAATAATCTTTGTATATATTTTCTGACAACCAGCTCTGAATGCGGTTTCCAATCGAACCGAGAATTTTTGCTTCATCGATTACCATATCGTAATACTTCGCATCGGGTTCTTGGACGAGTTCCCCGCCTACTACCGCTTGCCCTTGAGCTAAAACAATTTGCCATTTATAAGGTTGGTTTGCTGTATTGTTGGAAAAGTCGTTTATTTCCGTCGTAGTCGTGCCGCCATACCAAGAGCCATTGTTGTAGTAGATTGTGTTTGCATTTCTGTTTTCGCTTTTCGTAACAATCAACGGAAGCGTCAATGTTGAACCGTTAAGTCCTGTGTTTCTTGCGACATAACTTTGCGTTGCGGTGTCGACGTTAACGGATTCGGGAATTTGTGAAAATTCCGTTCCTTCAAAAATCGTATTGTTGTCGTTGTCAAATATTTTGATTTTGTAGCCAGTCACGGTTTCGTTTGAAGTATTAATTTCGCAACTGATGTATTGGTTTTGCGTCAAGTCCCAACAAGATAAAAACGGGACGCAGTTACTCGGTTTATAAACCGCCATAATTTTTCCTCCTCTGATTTTTTTAATTGAGTTATGGCGGGCGGGAGGGCTTCTCAACCGCCACACCCAAACTAATGGAAATGCGTTTTTGAAACGGAAACGCATTAAAAACCGTTTTTTTGTCGCTAAATAAAAGTGGTCTTTTATTATATTTCCGTCACCTGATGTATTATACTATTAACCCGATCGTCTTTAATTATCGGAGATAGCGAAAGTATTGGGGCGGCAACGGAATCTCCCTCAATCCAATACGAATACAAAAACTTTAAACTATCATAGTTTTCGGCAAGAACGCTATCAACATAATTCCCCATAAAAGTAAGATATGCTAATTCTTCAAAAGTATTTGTGCAATCGGCGTTAACTACGCAGGCCACGGGTACCCCTCTTGTCGTTACGCCTTTTACTACTTTGCAAACATAGGAAATCGTGTCCCATTTAATAAGGGTCCCTTCTTCCTGACGACGAGATGCAAGTTCTTTGAGGGTTGCGGCAGAAATGCCTTTTTCTTCCCATATCGGTGTCTCTGCCAAATCATAAAATGTATGTATATACATTTTGTCTTCTTTTAATGCTCTGTATCTGCAAGTATCTTCAAATAGTTCTGGAGTCACCAAGATTTCAGCTACCCTAAAACCCAACTCTTTTAACAACTTGCGCTTTTCCGCTGGATAACTCGATAAAAACCAATTTCCCCAAGAAGGGTCCTCTAAAAATCTGCCATAAGGATTAAGGTGATAATATCCATCCTCTTCGTTTTCTGCAAATAAATTCGTTAACTGACAAGGAATACCATAGAAATTCTCAAGTAAGCTGCTTTGTGCGGTTAAGCCTTCTCTCCATTGACCATTCTCCATCAAGACAAATGTCTTTTTGGTTTTATCGGGATATGTTACGATAATAGTTGAAGATGCCAGCGGAACTCCATAATTTGTGCCATTCTTCGTTACAAACTCCCTTCCATCTGAAACTTCTTTTAGATCTTCGTCCGAATCGGCGAAGAAGTTGAGAATGAATCCGTTTTCCATCTGCTTTGCATAATTTAAATACAACATTAATTTTCTCCTTATTTGTATTTAATGCGGGCATCGGCGGGGTAACCCGCCTTATTCCCACATTTACTTAATTGTTATGTCTTGTAAGCTTCGCCTTAGCACGCGCCTCAGAAAGCAACTTATCCATATCGTAATCCTTTGTCGGATAAACGTTCATGGTAAGATTGTCGATGTACTGACCTTCTTCATAAGTCGTGTTTCCAGCGTTGCCAGTGAGAGCTTTTTGATTAAGCGAACTAAGCTGCGCAACCAGCGTCGGAGCGACTTCGCCGAGCGCCCAAACGTTTCGGGTTATGTCGGCAGGGACAATACCCGTCTTCGATGGAAGAGCGGTGAGGGTCCCACCTGGGGTAATAACCGCTTCGGTTCCGAGTTCGTTGATAAGAGTTTGACCGCCTTGGAAAGAGGTTGTACCTGTGGCGTTTTTCTTGGGCTCATACCCCCGAGCCTCGGTTACCCTCATCGTACCGTCACCAGCAATCTCTAAAATTTTATCACCAAGGACCCACTCACCCTCGGTTTTATCCCTAACCGCAATAAGCAAATCTATAAACTTTTCTTTAGACATACCGAATTTCGATTTAAAAGATACTTCATCCCAGAGGCTCATTTTCATAAACATATCATCTATAAAATCGGCACCAACTTCATATGTTACATTCTTTTTCGTATCCGAAGCCGCAAGATAACCTCCCAACTGTTCGTCAGTAGCGCCATAACTATTGATGGCTTTATCACGAGCTTCAACATATTTATTATGCGCCTCTTCATACTTGGCTAATTTTGTTCTGTAATCTTCGATATCAGTCGCATTGTCTAACGCTTTATAAGCCTCTTCGACAGCAGTTCTTGCTTCAACTGCGTCATTAATCGCTTCTTGAGCCAAACTTTCTTTCGATTCCATAATTCCAGCAATTGAATTCGCCGTTTTGATATTTCCCTCTTCGTCCAGTATCCAATTGCCTTGTTCATCCTTCATCTGATAGGTGCCTTTCGCTGCGTTGTAATAAATTTTATTATTCCTAAATCCAGCAGACAAAGCAGCAACGATATCCGCATTTCCAGATAAATTCTTTTCAGACCAAGTATCTAAACTTGTTTTTAACGCCGCAAGTTGTTTATTTTCTTCGAGATTACTTAAAATACTCTTTTGTAATTCGAGTTGATCGATTTGAACCTGCAAGTCTTCTTGCTGTTTTTGAGTGTTCAACGAAGTCAAATTTTCTTGAGCCGTTTGAACCGCAGTTTCGTCACTCTCGTAGACAAACCCAACACCTGCGCGATAAACTCTTACACGCTCTTTTTTGGCGTTTTCAAGCGCTTCTTGAGCCTTCATCAACTCGAGCTCTTTTTTGCGCTCTTCGTTGACCTGCGATAAAGCATCTTTTTGCTCGGTGAGGTTTTCAATTTGCCTATCGAGAAGCTTTTGCTGGGCCTCGATTGCCTTTTGAAGTAACGGATCGGTCCATTCGATAACTTGTTCAAAGTCCATGTAATCCGTCACGGCATCAACAATCGCCTGCCCTACGTCACCACCCATTTGACGTGCCTTTTCGAGGATCGCGTCAAGCGTACTTTGATCGCCAAGTAATTGGTCTACGTCATAGGTGAGTCCACCTGCGACCAGCCCTCCGCCCTCTTTAAGTGTTTTCTTAAAGTCTTCAGCAAAGTCTTTGCTCGTCATTTCGGCATTCAGAAGCGAGTTAATATACGCTTCTTTCTGCTCGTTAACGGTTTTGTCAACCAGCACGCCAGCCAAAACATCGTTGCCTTGACGTAAGTATTTAAGCAGTTGCGGATAATTCGACAAAATCTTTTCGAAGTTTTCTGCCGTAATTTCGCCATTATCTGCAATGTCAGTAAAGAACGTGCTAAATCCCGAATAATACGAACGAACGTCTGCACCAGACATAAGACCAATCGACGTGGTTAAATCAGGAAAGACTTTCGCCATCGCCCGTGCTTGCTCGACCGTTAAGTTCCACGCCGAAGCAAACTGCTCTATCCTTTCGGGGTCAGCCGCGTAAACAAGCTCTTTGAGTTTATCCACGCTTACGTTCAACGCCGCCGCAACATTGTTAAACAACGTCGCATTTTCGTCATCACCGTAATGGTCAAGAAGATATCTCAACTTCTCGTAATCTATCCCTTGTGCAGCCAGCCCGACGAATTGCAATCTTTCCGCTAAATTCGAATAAGCGTTCGCCAATTCGCCTATGGTTTGAGTATCGCCTTTTGTTAAAACTGCCATTTCAGAATTAGACAAAATCGCCGACTTAATCATCGGGAGATATTCGTCTTTGATCGCGCCAGCTGCGTCATAAACCGCATAACCTTGATCTCGCATGGCTTCTGCGACTTTTCCTATAGCACCTTCAATAGTTAAACCTGATAATTGGTCAGTGGTTAAGGAAGACAAATCAGAAGCAAGATATCCCACTTCTATCTGTTTTTCCATCACCTCTCGATCCATAGATGCAAGTTTTGCAATATTTTTCTGAACTTTGTTAATATACTCGTCGAGCTTATTAACTCCTTGTTGAAGATATTCTTTAGCTCTGTTATTGTCAACGGTTTCTGCCGACTGCTTTATTTCTTCTCGCTTACTTTTAGCTTTTTCAAGTCTTTCCTCTAAGGAACCTGAAAAGCGATAGTTGGTGAGTTGGGACTCCACAAGATCTTGAATACGCGAAGCGGTTACCCCGCCAAGAATACCACCAGTTATGGAACCCGCAGCAGCGCCAATAATCGCGCCCACACCGCCGCCTGCCACGCTGCCCGCAGCAGCGCCCACACCGCCGCCTGCAAGAATACCGCCGCCTATTAAAGAGCCATATAAATGAGCTTTGTCTAGCGTAGACATTTCCAGTTTAACGACATCGGTACTAAGAATGTCATGGCGATCTTTTTCTTGAGATTTCCTAGTTGTTTCGAGTTCTGCTTTTGCCGTTGCGAGCTTCAGAGCCCTAACGGTTTCTTTACGTTCTTCAACCGAACCACTCAATAGCTTCTCTTGCATTTTACTTAACGATTCGGCGTAAGTTGTACCTTCGGCTAATCCAAGAGCATCAGCTAATACATCGCTCATTTCCTTGAAGTTTTTACCGTCATATTCGGCAAATTGTTTTGTGAGATCATCGATATAATTCTGAAGTTGTTCATAACCTTTTGAATCTAATGTGCCGCTTTCTACAACACCTTCAATTTGACTCGTTGAAGAAGCAATTTGTTCCAAAAATTTAAGGCTTTCTTTAGCATCCTCAACGCGTTGTTTCATTTGCAATTCGCCAAGACGTTCACTAGTAGATATCCCGTTTGCGATAGCAACGCCTAATTGTTGACCAAGAGAAGCACCAGTAGAACCTCCTATAAATCCACCTATTGCCGCTAATTGAGTAGACCAAGTTAATCTTCGAGTTTTTTCGGGGTGGGTTTCTTCAACCGTTTGGTCTGTATAATTCCCAGCCAACTCGCTGAAAATTCTATTAAGGAACGTGCTTTTATCACCAGTTTCACGCTGAGTACTCAACTCGGTTATATATGCAGATAGTTCTCCAATTGCGGCTTGAGAAGCACGAGCACCCATATTTTGAGCGATTGACGCCTGTCTGGTTTGCTCAACTTGAGATAAAATTTTTTGATCTGTAACCTTATTTTCCGTAATTTTACCTTTTGCGTCAGTATAATACCAGTTATGCCCTTTCCCCCTCATTATATTTTGAGTAGTCCCGTCGGCATTAGTCAGTTGTATAACTTTCGGATCGCCAAAGCTAAAAAACCGATTGCGTTCACGGTACCCCGTGACATTCGGACCAGCTGTTGAGTTAGCCGTTGATATCGGTTTGCCGTCTGCTCCATACAATACGGTTTTACCCTGCGTTTCTTTTACGGCATTTTTCGTTTCGTTAACCGCGTTTGTAGTCTTATTAGTTGCGGCGACCTGCTCATTGCTTGTATCTTTTTGTCTTTGGAATATTTTGTCAAGTAATCTCGCAATTAAACTTTTTTTACCACTTGGACCAACTACGACATTTCTAAATTCATCGGTTTCTATGCCGTTTTCGCCAAACTGAACCGAATGAAACTTCCCTTTTGTGCCAATGCCGCCAAAAAACCCCTTCGCATAACCAATACCTTGCGTTACACTGTTACCCAAGAAATTCATTATCTTCTTAGATTGAAGAGTTGTAAGGAAGGTCAACAAATAAGGACCATATTTATTAACGAAGTTAACAATCCACGTCGACGCATCCGTCAATCCTTTAATAATTCCGCTCCCTTTAATCGACTGTGCAAAGTCCTCCCAAGCGTTTTGGAGTTTTTTCGTCGAAGCCTCGATAGAATCCAAATACGCCGAGTATTTTTCATCAGCTGTTCCTGCGGCATTTGCCGATTCTTCGGTAAGTTCTTTTACTCGATTCCAGTTCTCCATAAGTACGAGGAAGTTTTCTCTCATTCTCGTACCGCCAAACGCAGTTGCGATAGCGTTTTTCGTTACCGTGTCAAACGTCGACCATTTCGAGTTTACGTCGTCGAGAACGTCGGTTATGCTGCGCATTTCCTTCGCGGAAGAACGGACTTTTATACCGAGCTTCGACAAAACCTTTTCGATGTCGTTGATATTGTCGGTCGTTTCCCCGTCATCGTTAAGCCCCATTTGGGTGAACACACCCGCTTTGACGTTGCCGTAACGAGCGAGAATTGACTTCATCGCATTGCCAACCGTATCCATCGATTGCTGGGTGACTTCACCGATAACCGAAACAGAGCCGATAAGCTCGTCCATCGACATACCTGCGAGTTTTGCAGAAGTCGCTGATTTTTGGAGCGCTGTCGAAATCCCGCCCGCGCTCACAGCCGCTAGCTGGTCGACTTTCGTCAACTTATCAACAACCTTTATCGCGTCTTCTGCCGTTAAATTAAACGATTTTAACGCCGCCGTTAGTGCCGTCGTAGCCTCCGACGCGGATATCATACCGAGTTTACTAAGTTTGGTTGAAGCTGAAACTAATGCCTCCAATTGATCTTCCGCTTCATAACCTTGTCTCAACCAATCATTCATTCCTTGCGCAATTTCTGATGTGGTCGCACCCAAAGTTCTTCCTAACTCGGTGTAGCTTCTCATTAGATTTCTCGCCTGCTCTTCGTTATACCCACCGACGATTCTGATATTCGTCATCGCCGCGTCCAGCTCTTTCGTATACTGAATTACCTTCTGTATATCCTGCGGGATCTTATTCAAAACCTTCGCAGCAATTCCGAAATCCGCGATACGCATAGTTGCACGACGAATATCGTTCGCCATTACGTCCCAAATCGAGGTTGCGCCACGGGTTTGTTTGAGCGCTTGTAATTTATAAAGCTGCTGATTAAGTGCAACCTGCTTCTTAATATTCTCCAAGCGGGTTGGGTCAAGCTTACCAACAATCGCTTCAAGCATTGCGACATTTTCTTTATCCGTCGCCAAACCTTTCGCCTTTTCGTCGGCTATCTGATAGAGAAGCGTTTTCTCCGTTCCATAGCTCGTCGCGGCTTTGTTGCGGATGCCGAAAATCTCTTCCTCTGCGCGGGCCTGTTTATCAAGCGCACGTTCGTATTGAGACCAGTAATCCGCCTGCTCTTCGGGAGTTAAAGACATTTTGCCGTCCGTACCGACGCCTAATCGCGTTAAATACGCAGTCATTTTTTCTTCGTTCGAAGCTGTTGTCGCTTTGCTTTCGACCGCGCCTAATCCTTCGAGTTCGGCTTTACGGTCTTTTATGCGTTCCAATTCGGCTTCACGCCACTGCTTTTCTGCGTCAAGATTTTGAACGGCATAATCGGTATCTTTTTTGCGTTCGATTTCAGTTGATTTCCAGCGTTCTTTGTCGAGAGCGGCAATCTCTTTTTTGATTCTGAACTCTTCCGCGACAAGAGCGTTGTACGCCTTTTGAGCGTCACTTTTCGTAGTTTCACTTTCTGTTGGGGGTTCTGTACCGCCACCATCTGTAGGCGGGGTTGTTGGAGTAACGGGAGTTGTATCATCCGTTTTTTTCTTTCTCGGGCGTCCACGACGTTTCTTCGGTGTTTTGGTTTCAGCAGTGGATTCAACCGCTTCCGCAGTAGCCGATTGAGATTTGTTGACTACCACGGTGTCGGCTTTTATCTCCGTCGTTTCGGTATTATTTACAACTTTTTCAGGTTCTCCGACCGTAATAGAATTCGCATCTACGTCAACACTTTTCGCATCGCCTATTTCAGAAGTAACTTCCGAGAGAGTTTGCTCGGGTAATGATCTTATTTGCGCTAAAACAGCTTCTTGTTGTTTTAATATGAGGGACTCATCAGTAGCCGAACCGTAACGTTTTCTAGCGACATTGCGATAAACCCTTTCTCTTTCATAGGGAACTCTGTATTCTTCAAGGAGCTGTTGTCTTTCAATGAACAACCTTTTGCCTTCATCAGACATATCTTCAAGGTTAGGCAATCTGCTTTGCGCTATAGCTAAACCCTGACGAAGCTCTTCATATTCTTGCTTCGCCTCTTTGGTCAACAATGTACCCGTAGTTCCAGCACCATCTATTTCCGAATACCCAAGCTCACCTTTCATAAACTCTTCGAGGTGAGATTCCGCACGTCCAACTTTTAAGGCGAATTTATAAAGATCGAGATATGCTTTTTCGTATTCTTCAAACCCATATCTTTTATCATAATCTTCCAGATCAAAGCCAGTTTGTTCCTTTACTTCTTTCGCGATAGCCCGTTCTCTTTGTTTGTATTCTTTGCGGGCATATTGAGCTCGTTTTTCTAAAAGCTCAACAGCTTCTCTATTCCCTAAATCTCCGCGAACTCTTTCCTCCGCCCTTTCTTCGGCTTCTGCGATCATTTCGGGTTTAGTTGTCAAAACTTCATTAGGTTTGTATGCCCAGTTTCTAACAACATCCCCTCTTCTTAACCGTTCCGCAGCCCCCGCATCATGCCACCACCTCATCTTGGCTCCGCCACCTAAATCGGTTTGAGTCATAAAGATATTATAAATGGTATCGTCTAAGAGTTTAGGATTCGCTTCTATTATTTTTACTAATGCCTTTTGCAACGTGGAAGCAAGGTTACTTTTTAACTGAAATTCAGGTATGTCTAAGAACTGTTTTATAACCGTACCGAGATCTTTGCCCTCCAATATCATCTTCCTGAAATCAATCGAGGACGCGTACTGCTCGTATTGCTCTTGCGTGAGTCTTGATTTAGCGTATTGCTCGACAGATGTAAATTTGGCTTTATCAGGCAAACTCTCGTTGACTTTCTCCATTTCGGGAGATAAAAACTCGTCATAAATATCTTTAAGTTGATATAACCAAGATAATTTATGCCCTGTTTTTTTAGCAAGCCCACCGATATCTTCCTCGGTCGAGGTTGCGATATCTAACCCTTTAACCGCCTCTTCTACCTGATCTTCGTCTAAATTATCCAGATTCTCCAACCCTTTAACTTTATTTCTCAGATTACGAACAAAGTCGGTCCAAGCATTCAAAATGGTTTCACTTTTTTCAATATATTCAGGAACTCCATATTCATCAATTTCAGAGTTTTCGCTGGAACCCAAAGCATTTAAAAATCCCTTAAATTCATTTCTTATACCTGTAAGTCCCTTGATAAAATTCATGACATCATCAAAACTTTTATCCGATAGATCGTATTCTGAAAAAGCCTTAAGTCGACTAATCATTCGAGCAGCTCTATTGGTAGCGGCTTCTCCACGCATTGCGGCGGATTTTTTACCTTTTTCTAAAGCGTAATCATCCGTCATCTCGTTAATTCCTATCGGCTCGTCAGAAAAAATTCCACCCACTTCCTGAGCATATTTAAGACGATCTTGTTCCGCTATCAATCGTTGAACAAGCTTATCTATCTCTTCAATTCTCGGGTTGGGAACTCCTTTGTCCAAAGAAGCACGTTCTTGATTTAAAGCCTTTATTTGATCTTCGAGTTCTTGAACACGTTCCAAATTGGGCGCAATTATCGAATGTTTACCCAGCAACCTGTCTTGAATTGCATCAACAAACGCCTGATTCGCTTCATCCTTGATTGCTATACCTGCTAATCCGCCTTTGAGTTCATCAAGTTGAAAATTAGATAAGCCAGCGTTAAGAATATAGCTAACAAAACGGTCTGCAATTTTTTCGGCCAATCCATCGTCTTGCTCTGCGTGTATTCGATAAGCTTTGGCCCATTCAGACAAAAAACCTCCACCTACTGTTTGAGCGCTTCCGTATCCTTGTTCAGTTTTGAAAACTTGCTCCGAAAATGCAGAAGATGCTTTTTCTGCCAATTGGGCTCTTAATGCTTCACGCTGTGCTATAAGTTTATCGCGCCTATTTTCTTTTGCTTTTTCTTTTTCATTTGCTGGTACGAGTTTAGTAACCTCCCGCAAATTACCTTGTTCGTCTGGAACATATTCCTTCGCTTCAACATAAGATATTTTGATTTTCGAAATTCGTTCTTGAATCTTTGTCATCTTATCAGCTATATTCGCGTATTCGTCAGTTGCCACCTTTTCTATTTCTTTTTGGAAAGAATCCAAATCGCCCCGCAATCTGTCCCATAAAGCGCCTTGTCTATATAATTTTCCAGTTTCTCTAGGTGGAATAGAAGACACAATATCCTGCATTTCGTATAATAGCTTGCCAGACTCATCATACCGAATATTACCCTGTTCATCTAATAAAGGGACGCGCTTGCCATCTACGACTTTGTAAACTCGCTGCGTTTTCTTTTTTTCTTCGTATTCTTTGGTACTCCAAATCAAATTTATAAAATGTCGACGGTCTTCTTCGTTTAAGGAATTTATGTTATCCATAATTTCCTCGTAAGACATGGTACCCCTTTCATAATTTTCGGCTAATTTTTTCAAAGATATATTATTAAGCAACCACTGTTTCCCAGTAGTCTTCTTTTTTTTATCATGCCAATCACCAAGCGTTAACTTGCCCCGCATTAAAACTGGGACATTAGGTTTTTCTGTCGTCTCTCCAGCCAAAATATCGAAAGCGGATTTTATCCACTGCCACATCATTGCATCATCGGCAGTACCGACATCGTAAACTCCACCTTCACCACCCTTAAATGGCAAATGAAAAACTTTTAAAGCGTCCAACCCCTTTATCCCTTTGAGTTTCATAAATTTAGGATTGAGTAAAGCCATCTTTTTAAGTAGGTTTAATTGTATTCCTATCTTTTTTACATCAACTCGTCCACTAGTTTTAAAGTCTATAAGAGTAGACATTTCATTGAAAATACTGTCAAACGTACCCGCGACTTCTACAACCTCATCCCCAAGATCAACAAGCATTCCAAGTGGTGTTTCTGTGGTTGTTTGCCCGCTCAGACCAGTCTGCTTCTTAAATTCATCATACTGCTTTACAAGTTTCAACAGATCCTTGGAAGTGGTTCCGCGCACCTTGGTTTCCCCGTATTTAAAACTAAACCCTTCACCTATCTCATCGTATTGCTTACCAAGTTCTTCTATTTTCTTTTCTGTTAAATCGTTAAGAGAAACCTGACCTTTTTCTACAAGTTCAACCACTTTATGAAAAGCAGTGCCTCTTTTTTGTGCTCTTTTTAAATTCAAATCAGCACTCTGATATTCGTCTTGCAGTGCCAAAAGCTCTGAGTGCTTTTTGCGAAGATCTTTGTCTAACGGGGTTTTGCCATATTGCGCTTCAAAATCAGCTATTCTCTGCGCATTTTCTTTTGCTAGGGCTTCAAAATCTTCAAAATTATGAGTTATTAAAGATGCCAACTTAGTAACGGATAATTGCCTTATATTACTGAGATCTACTTCTTTCCCACTTTTTAACTTTGCGGTTTTAACCTTTGTATGTTTGTATTTATGCCCAATTCCAGGGACATCTATTACCTCATAATCAGCAGATGGTGCGGCTTCAAAATACATCGATTTGGCTTGCTCAGTTTTCATTCGAGCTTCTTTTTCCGCTTTCGCTCTTTGATTTTTGAGCGCTCGAGCACCCCTCGCCTTATCCCTTTTCATTTGCCTATCTTGTTTCTCTATGGCTTCTTTCGCTTTTTTTGCGTCCTCGAGAGCTTTTTTACTACTTTCGACTACTAAATTATTTGTCTCTAAGAGTGTTTTCATACTATCTTTATTAACATCTAATGCCTTATTGATAGTCTCCTGGTTCTTCTTCAAATAATCCTCAGCGTCTTTTTTAGCTTGTTGCGCTGCTTTCTCAGCCTGTTCTTTTAATTTCGGCGCCAAAATACGATCTTCTATTTCTCGGATTTTGTCCATTGGAAGTTTATAAGTATCTTTGAGATCATCAAGCTGCTCTCTCATAATCGAAGTTAGCATATCTTTATGATTACCCATTTCTTTGTTTAAAAGTTCTTGATACTGTTTAAACATATCTTCATATTGTTTTAAATATATTTCGACACCGATTTTATCAGTTTTTTTCATTTATTTTACCTCCATTAATCTGTCTCTTACATATTGTGTAAAATCATTTTTTAAAAAAGTATTAAGTTCTTTCCAAATTTCAATTTTATACCAATTATTTTCGCTTTTCCCGTTTATGGGTGAATGCCAATATTCATCTAAATTATGAACCTTCTCATTATTGGTATAAAACATCCCGTCATTAGAGTATTGATAAATCTGTTCGCCGCTTTTCGTTTTAAAATTTAATAAATCTTCGTCAATAAAAATATCAAAACTCCATTTATCTTTGTCTTGTACTGTTATAGTTTTCAAAAATAGAGGTAAATCTATTACTTGTATTCTATCGTGGTTTATCTGGTAAACCTCCGTTATTTTCTCTTTGAAGATCCTTAGAGCGTTTTCTTTTAGATAATTCATGCACGGAATCCGCACTTTCTCTAATTTCCGCTCTAAGTCTATTTTTATATCTTTTTTAAGCGCCTGCATAAGCGTTTGTTTTATATCCATATTCCGTGCCTCCTTGTTTTTTATTTTCCCAAATTCCCAAAAATATAGATAAAAAGAGACCTCGCACATAGCGAAGTCTCTAATTTTACCTAAAAAATTTCCTAAAATTTCTCCATGTAATAAAACGAGGGTTTTATTCAGCAAGCAACCAATAAATAGCCCTTGCGTTCTCCGCAGCTAAACCAGGAGCCAAGAGCGTCTCGATTTTATCCAGTCTATCAGCAAGCGCCGTAACCGCCTTCGCGTCGGGAATATCGCTTCCTTTAACCCATTGGGGTTTAAAATCTGTACCATAAGTAACGAAGCTTGTTTCAGTCGGTGCCGCCATCGGAGTAAGTGCTATAACGCCACTTTGAGCTGGGAAATACGCCACATTTTGGGTGTTTTCCGCATTGCCATCGTGATAAAAGAATGCGACTTTATCCTGAACAACCGTATTATCATTTCTAATCGCAAGCCACGGCGGCGCGACTGATTTTTCACCGATATCTATTCCTTTATTATAGGCGAAATAATTGTTTGCCGAAAAGCTATTAGAAGAACCCGTACTCGCCAAACCAGCAACCGCTGAAGCAATATCCGTAGTTAACGCAAGAATGCCCGCACTATTAGGTAAATCATAACTAAGTACCGAGCTTGCATCGCTCGCCTTTTTCGAAATACCTGTTGAAGTAATCGAAACATATTGCGCCGTTGTTCCTATAGTAACGTCTTGCTGGAACGTGTTTGACCCCGTAAAAGTGTTAGCGCCAGCCAACGCCGCATAACCCGTTATATTGGGAATTTTAGAAATCGTAACATCCCCACTAAAAGTATTGCTACCAGTAAAAGTATTCTCGCCTGCCAAGTTCGCATATCCAGGAATGGTCGGCGTTTTCGCCATCGTCACGTCACCGTTAAACGTCGAAGTTCCAGCGAACGTGTTGTTCCCCGTAAAAGCGTTATTCCCAGCCGCAACAACGTCTCCAGCGCCTAAACTCGAAAGCGTCGTATAGCCCGTCGTTCCGTCTTTGCTGATGACGATTATACTACTGTCTTCGGTGGGTAAGGTGGCGGGGATTTTCTCCACCGCCGAATCCACACGAGCGCCAGTAAATTTAGATAAATACTCCGCCATAATTAGCAACCTCCGAACGAATCTTTAATTTCTTTGAGTGCTTCCTCGATAAGTTCTTTGAGGTTTTCTTTGCCAAGAGCCGAAAGTACCATTTTGTATAAAACGGGCGCCTTTTTGTTAAAATACTCTTCAACCATCGCGAGTTTCTCTTCACCACGTTTGCTTCCGACTATTTCTTGTTCGGCAAGAGCGACAAGCCCTTTGAGATAAGTTTTGAGCAATTTAATTTTTTCGTCTTTGCTCATTTTGCAGAATTTTATAATCCAAATGATTGCATAAACCAGGGCGCCCAAAATAAGCGCACCGATTATAACGTATAAGATTATTCTATCGATATCCATATTTTCCCTCCCAGTATATAAGTTTTTAATCGATTTTTTTAAATAGTAAGCGTTAAAGTTGTGCCATCGAGTGAGGCAGATTTGATTTTAATGTCTGAAGTAAGCGCGAGTGTACCCGCGGAGGTTGGTAACTGAATAACTTTTCCAGTACTAGTAGTCCATTTAGTACCTTGATACCAGCAGAAAGTATTATTTGATGAATCTTTAAAAATAATACCATCCGTATTTGGACTGGAAGAAGTAGATACATTCCTTATTTCTAACAGTCCATAATCAAAACTTACTGATTTTTTAAAGATGTTAGTACCTGTGAATGTATTGTTAGCAGAACTACTAATATCACCAGTTACATCTGCTAAAGTAGCTAATGTGCCTCCATTTCCTTTTTCATATGTAGGAAATTTTACAGTGTAATTTCTACCAGCTAAACCATCATAAATTTTTATACCTGTAGCAGAAATAATTACCGCTTTGCCATTGTCACTTATTTTATCTTTTCCATCTCCAACTTCGAGAGTATTACTAGTAAAAACATTTGTACCAGTAAAAGTATTATCCCCAGCCGCAGTAACATCTCCACTTCCGCCTGAAATAGTAATATCTCCAGAACCAACGATTGAATTGCCATTAATAGTCTTGAACGAATTCTGCGTCGTAAGCGTACCGTCTGAAGAAGGAAATGTAAATATCCTACTTGGGGTGCTTGCGTCAGGCTTATACGTTATACCTATCGTCGAATCAATATATATAAAAGGTGCTGTTTGACCGCTTGGTACGCTTCGTAACGTCGATACTTTAATTTCTCTCGTTGGGTCAATCTTAATCTCGACTTTCTCTTCATTGGCTTTCTTGTCGATAGAGATACCGTTGCCTGCTACAAAATGATTATCCAGATACAGAAGATTTACTGCATCATTATTTTCAACAGGATCTCCAACTCTCAATCTACCATCTGTGTATCTTTGTGCTAAAGACTGTTCGACTACACTTACATCTGAATTTAACCAATAAATTTCTTTATTATAACCTATTTGTGGAACTATAAAAGACCCTGAAGTTATTTCTTTAATAGGAATATAATTATTTCTAAGATACTGAGAATTAATACCATCCGCCAAAAACGGTAAATCGCCCACTACCTGTATTCCATCACCAACCTTAAATCTCGGGGTCGAGTGTGTATCATCGACGTCATATATAATCAATTCACCATCGAGCGGCACAAAAGTGGTAGCTTTGAGCCAATTTGTCTCCGTGTCGTGTTTTTGTCTTATTCTTGTTTTGAGTTTAGTTGTGGTACTCGAACTTTCTTTTTCACCAGCCATATATAAAAACCTCCTTCAATTTATCATTTCCAAAATTTGGAAGTAAGTCGCCCCGTCATTCCAGAGGCGGCTGTGTTTTCGTGTTTAATTCCGCGTAGGGGCGAAGCAACCCTCGCCCCGTGCGGTAGTTTTGTTTAGTTTTACGCTTCCCAACCAGTGGAATTACCACAGTCAATATATAAAATATTAACGTCTTCCGAAGCATTCGCAGTAAATATCGTCGCACCCGAGGTGTCTTTAAGAGCCGCGTTATTTACGGTCGGAATAGATATCTTGCCGATTTCAGTTCCAACATAAGAGGCGACGGCACCAGCAGTCGGCAAATCGGTTCCAGCCGCAGTAACAGAGGAGGCCACGCCTTTTTTGGCTGCAGCACCGAGCCCGCTAACAAAATCAGCAGAAAGTTTGTTATTCGCATTGATAATATCCTGCTTTTTACCTACTTCTGTGCGAATATCAGCATGTGCAGTTGTTGAACTATTGTGCGTACTAACAGCATCTGCAGCTGTGCCAGCAGCATCAAACGCACTTGCATCAGTAAGAACGGTTCCAAGATCTACAACACCAGAGGTCGCCGCAGCAGCAGCTCCGTTCATCTTAACGCCAGTAACCGTACCAACTTTGCCAATACCTTCATATCCAGCATCAGAAGCGGTCGGCCAAGCAGCGTTAACCGTAACGCCATCGGTTCCTATAGTTACGTGAGTTCCAGCCTTAATCGTATCCTGTTTACCACTTATCTGATTGCTAACGTAATCGGCAACAGCTTTCGACGTGGGGAGATTTGCGTTATCGGTAGCCGTAAGAGTCGTAGAAGCACCATAAGTACTCGCCTTTACATTCGAGCCAGCAGCACCAAGAACGAATTTTTCAGCAGTGAGTCCAGTGCCCTTTACGTAGCCATCGAACGAAGGATGTTCGGTTTCGATGTCTTTGAACGTATAGAACGGAGAAGCAGCGTTTACCGCGACAACCCATTGATCAGAAATGTTGTCGTCTTCGAAGTAAATCGTATCACCGACAATAAAACTTCCAGCTTTTGCTATCGCCGCTTTATAAGCCGCATCGTCTTTGTTTTTATAAACGTAGTTCGTAGTCCTACCGCTTAACTTCTCGGAAAGCCCCTGTATTTCTTGACGAATATCATCGTGCGCCGTACTCGAAGTATTATGTGTCGAAATCTTTGCATCAACCTGCGCCGAGGTTTGCGCGGCATCGGCTGTCTTTTTTACAGCCGCAAGCGCTACATCGTTTGACGTTTTATAATCATCGATGGTTTTCTGCGCAGCCGCGGCGGCAGCCTTCGCTCCATATACGGTATTTTTAGTTGCGGCATCGCCATCTTCGCCTAAAACAGCAGCAGCGGAACCCGCGGCATCAAAAGCCGTATCTGCTTTATAAGCAGCGGAACCGAGCCCTTTGACCGCGATGTTGTCAGTCGCCGTACCGTTAACAGTAAGTTTCAACGTGCCGTTATTCGTACCACTCGCCAACGCAACAGATTGGACCGAAGAATCGGCTTTGTCCAACGAAGTCTGAACCCCCGAAGCTAAATCGCTCTTCGGAATTCCGCCTTCGGGCTTCGTGTATTTCGCTGCAATGGAAGTGAGCAATTCCGCCCAACCTTCGATTTCAACAGTACTTGCAGCTTCGCCATTTTTCATAAGGCTCAGTTTGCCATCTTCGTTACTCTCGAGCGTATATTCAGCCTGAGCGGGAAGCGCCGCTATCTTTTCATCTACATAAGATTTTGCATTCTTTTCCGCCGTAGAAGCCGCACCAGCAGCATCGAAATCGCCGACATTTTTAGCGGCCGCAGTTCCAAAACCCGTTAAATCGGCGTCTCCATATTTATAAGCGGGTCTTGTAGCAGCCTTCGCCCAGCCATAAACATCGGCAGCGAGCCCCGAAGCCCAATCAAGTTCGGAAAACTTTTTATTGCCGACACCAACCTTAAACATCACAGGAGGATGCTGTTTAAGTTCGGGATTAGACGTGGGAATTTCCGCAATCGCTATTTCACCTTTATTAAGGACTAATTCACTCGCCGTCCAATTCGCCAGTGTATCATACTTTAAAGAAATTCTAGTTTTTAATATTGTATCAGCCATATTATTTTGACCTCTATATTTTTATTTTAGTGAAGGGGAGTAGTTAAACTCCCCTTGCCGTGTTTTAAATGTTTGCGTTACCACCATCGAGAACAAACGGGTTTGTCCCTTGAACGAACTTATCCGTACTAACATTCTCGATCATCGAATCTTTAACGCCGAGTGCTTTAATTCCGAACGCGCCGTCTTCAAGTTCAAGACCGCCATCAGCTTTTGCACTATAAACCATCGCGGCGGGAACGTCGACATAAGCGTGGTCGTGAGCATCGAGTTTAACTATGCGATGAGTAGCCGTTTCTTCAGCCGTTTCTTCTTCGCCAAGAAGCTTGAAACCACCAATCTTTTCAGCGGTAGCAGCAGGAACTTCGGTAAGGGCACCAAGAGTAGCAGCGGTTACTTCAACAGGAGCCGAGCCATCATATTCTTCCGAGCCAATCGTAAGTTTGTTCGCGACTTTGTTCGCAGTAGCAGCAGTCGTCGCATTAGCAACAGCGCCTTCAACCTTCGAACCCTGAATCGTAGCAGCCGCGATAAGCGCGTTTACTTGATCGGCTGTCTGTTTATCAGCAACCGCTTCGTTAATTTCCTTCGTAACGTCAGCACTCTTCGCGTAATCGGTAAGTGCCGCTTCGGTTATGTACGCATTCGTGTCAAGTTCAACGCCGTCAGCGGTTTTCTTAACCAAACCTTCGCCCGTAAGAGCCGCGATAGCCGTAAGAGTCGCGTTCTTATCCTGTTTGTTGCCAAGCGCCGTGTTAAGGTCAGCAGTGGTCGTGTAGTTCGTAAGATCGTCAACGTCTTTAGTTATATAACCTTTGCCGTCAAGCTCGGTGGTTTTTACGTAGCCTTCAAGTTTCGTGTCAACTTCGCCGAGAACTTCGGTCTTAGCAGTCGAAACGTCGGTCTTCGAAGCCGCACCCTCGATATCGGCAACGCCGAGTACAATATCAGTCTTTAAGTCTTTGCCGTTAATCGTTCTCGTGTCTTTAACGTAACCGTCAAGATTAGGCTTTTCAGTTTCGATTTCCTGGAAGTTGTAGAACGGTTCACTTTCATTAACAGCAGTCACCCATTCGTCAGGAATGTTTGCGTCTGTGAAATAAATTGTATCACCGACGACGAAAGAACCAGTTTTACCAATCGCTTCGGTATATTTCGGGTCTTCTTTGTTCGCGAAAACATAACCCGTTGCACGTCCGCTGACCTTTTCTGCAAGAGCAGTTATAGATTCTCTAATATCAGAGTGCGCTTCGGCCGAAACGTTATGCTCATCAACCAATCCCTTCGCAGTTCCCGCCGCGTCATAAGCGTCGGCCGTAGTATAAGCCGCAGAGCCAAGTCCTTTAACCGCAACTTCGGTATCAGTTCCATCAACCGTGAGTTTTACGGTGCCGTTTTCAGTGCCAGTCGCAAGAGAAACCGCGCCAACCTTCGCGTCGGCAGCTTCTTTGGCGGCGTCAGCAGCAGATTTAGCTTCCGCAGCGTCAGTAACGCCTTTTTCAGCAGTCGTCTTTACGCCATCAAGCGCAGTCGCAGTAGCATAAGTCGTCGAGATAACGTTTCCTTCGCCATCCTGCGTAGCTTTGGTAGCTGCGCCAACAACCTGCGTACCATTTATGATGTTCGCAACCTGCGTTTTAAGAGTTTCAACGTCCGCAGAGATATCGCCAGACGCACTCGAAGCTGCAAGTTTGCTTATCAACGCGCCAGCGCCAGTCGTTTTAATCAGGTACGCCGCAATTTCGTCTTCTCCCAAAACCGCAACAACTTGACCAGGGTACGCAAGCGCGTTGGTGGTCGCATAAGTCGTAAGCGCGTCAAGGGATTCAAAAACAGAATTAGCATCAAGAGGAACAGGGTTAGTACGATTAATCGCAACACCAACGTCCCACTTTGCGCCGTTATTTAATTTTTCAAAAAATTCTTCACGTGTCATATTATATTTTCCTCCCTATTATTTCGCCACGATATTCCATTTCGAGTCGCCGCCTTCCGCAACCGCGTTAGCAACGTAGAAAAGATCGTATTCAGCGGCCGTATAGCCGTTCGCGCCTTCAACAGAAGCGGAACCTTTGGTAACTGTCAACGGAGCTCCGTTAACTGCATTCGAAATCGCAACGCTCGAAACTTTACCCTTGGGAGCAGCGAAGAACATCTGCTGCATCTTCGTGGTATTCATCGTCGTCGGGAAGCTCGTTTTCGTGCCAAACGCTCTGAGTTGAGCAGAAGTAATTGAAGCGGGAGCTGCAATTGCATTGTCGCCATTGTAATAGCCGTAGAACCAGCCACGATAGCCAGTCAACGTGCCTCTGCTCGGTGTATAATTTTTTGCCGCGATTTTACCCGTTTCATAGGGGTTGCCAAGGTTAGTAAGAGGAACAGCGCCTTCACTCGACGAGCATTTACCGCTAATCGAAAGGTTGGTGTCATCGATAACCTGCATGGAAGCAAACGTGCCCGTAGCGCCAGTAAGTGTCTCGCCATTGAATGTCGCTTCATAGTCAGAGAACGTAACACCCGTAGCGGGTCCGTAAGTATAAGAGCCAGCGTTGGTCGCAAACGAGTAAGCGATCGCGATGTTTGTACCAACTTCCTTTGCTCCGATATTGCTCGAGTTAAGCGTAGCGGTCGGTTGAGTCGTGCTCGGATTCTTTTCTTCTGCGACTATCATATCGAAAACCTGTTTAAGGTTTTTGCCAGTCGTAGCAAGGGTTTTAGAGCCACTCGAAGGAATCGTCTGAACACCAATAGGCGCAGTTATCGTAATGTCCTTTTGAAAATAAACGTTTTCCGCGTCATAGTTGCCATCCATCGCCGCCCAGTTTTCGCCGTCATAGATGTACGCCGTGTACTGATACTTGCCTTCGGGTGAGAGTTTTTCTTTTACAATACCGAAATCGCCTTTGAACGGGTTAGTCGCCAATGCTTTAAGCGCCGCGAGTTTGTCAGCGCCAAGATTGACTTCTGCTTCATATACGTCAGCCGTATGAAGATTCTTCGTTGCTTCGTTAATCGCTTTAACGACTTCATCGAACGACGCAAAATATTTGTCTATTTGCGAAAAGGTCTTTTCGCCATCACCAATTTTGAAAATGTTTTTCTCGGTGTCGATAGCCACTTCGCCTTTTTTGAGAACAAGTGTCGAATTAGCCCAATTCGCCGTCACGTCATTTCTTAAAATGATCGTAGTTTGAAGAGTTGTGTCTGCCATATTCTTCTCCTTTAAAAAATTTAATTCGCCGATCCGCCCAATAACATAGTTAAACGCTCGTAATCTCTGCCGTAGCAAACCCACGCGCCTTCGTTCCACATATAGAGCGAACCGTCATTTTTAACACAGTAAATAGTATCTTCTTCCCCAGTTTCAGGAAGATTGTCCACTTGAATAGCGCTACTTCCGCCACCAGCCTCGCCAGTAGCCGAAATCACGTTATCCTCAATTATAATATTTTTGCCCGCAATAAGTTTATCCTGCTTTTTGTCGAGCTCGGCTTTTACCAAGCCTAATTCTTCGGTTAAGTTTTGGATATTCGCACTCATCGCCTCTAAATCAGACAATTCCGCGAACTTCATCCACGAACTCAGCGAATCTATATTCCCGACATCCGTAAGCATGTATAAGCCATTATTCGCCTTTTCGGGGTCGTTTCCAACCGCAACGATCATACCGTTATAACTTCCCGCTATGCTCCACGAACTCGGGTCTGTTAAGTCGGATTTCTTCTTAACGAGCATACGGGCGTCGAAAGGCGCCGTTTTTTTAACTTCGTAATTGTTACTCGTTATAAAACTACCTCTAATCCTGCCCATATTTACTCGACCTCCTTAAGAAAGAATCTAAAATAATTTTCGTCCATCAAACCGTAATCCTCGGTATTGAATTTGTATTTGCGATAATTCACCGAAACACCGTCAATCTCTTTCGATACAACCTCGTCCGTTTTAATCCACGTGTTAGCCGCCATCGTTTCCTGCGCGGTTTCGCCGTAAAACCAGCTCCAGCCACCGCATAAAACGTTCCAACTTTGAATTCCGTAAATATCCACGCCGTCAGGTAACAAAATGATTTGTACGTCTTGCGCAGTCGTAATTCCAGGCGTCGCCACTTGATAACCATAAATTTCACTCCCATCTCCGAAAAGACCGCTCTCTTCAAAATCTTTACTATCAAACGGGATAAGTTCGGCAGGGAAAGTATCTTTAGTCGGTTCTTGCCCGTCAATACCGCTAAACGAAGCCGTAAGCCCCGTAACCGTTATCATCTTTTCTATCGAGCCAGCGGGATAAGGCGCTCCATAAGGTGCTCCAATGCTATCAAGCGGTTGTTCGCCCTGCGCGTAATAAACGTCGATTTTCACCTCGTTTTCGCCAGGTCCCAAAATCGTATACGCGTAACTAAACGGCTGTTCCGTAAGTTCGCTATCGATTTGGTTTCCACCAACATCGTAACGGTACGGTAAGCCAGCACGTTTACCGCTCGTGCCATAAGCAGGATTGATAAGCCCTCTGTCAAAAGTGAGCACGCCGCTAAGCGCATAAGCCGCTCCGCACATCCCGAAGTTCGCTCCGTTAAGCGTATAACCAAACGACGGCGCCGTAAGTTCGGGGTAAGACCGCTCCCCGTACACCATCATCTTCAAAATCGTTTTAAGGGAAAGCCCCGCGAGCTTCGTTCCAGCCGCGAGATTTCCGACCGATACTTGAGCGTTTGGTGTATCGTTTTCAAAATGTCCTTGATCATCAATTTCTGTTTTGTTGTAATAAGTCGCTTCGGCTGCGGATTTGTCGAGTTTTTTGTCGAGCTCCGCGTCAATATCCGACTTATCGTAATAGTTGTTCAGATCAAGGGCATTGATTTTGGTCACGGCGGCGTCGATTTCTTCCCCCGTGTATTCACTTCTATATTTTTTATCTACCATAATTGCCCTCGATTAATACCAACGCTCAAGTTTGGTATTTGGTTTTTTTATTTTATATGTTTTCAATCCCAGTTATTGAATAAGCTAAGTCTCTTATTGTATAAACTGGTTCGCCAGAAGTCGGTTCTATATATTTATAAGCCTTGGTTCCATCGTCTCCATTCCGTATATACAAAGATAAAGTTGACCCTTCCATGCGATTTTTCTCTGAATTATACCGCACGCCAGCAAAATCAATTTTATATTTAAAAACCTGACCCGCCGATATTTTTTCCATTTTCATTGCTTGTGTAATGTTTACGAATAGGCCGCCATCGGTTTCCCTATTTAAGTGTCCTCCCGCTGTTAAATTTTCCGCGTAAGCGACCGAGCCACTCTTATAATCATTACAAAAATTTAAGAAGTTATTCCCATAAGAACTACTGTTGTTAACGCACGGAATCGCAACTTCCATTGAATAATCCGACGCTTTAATATAAATCGAATGCGAAACTAATTGCTGCGGTTTGTTCAATGAGGATCCCGTAACTGCTCCATCGACAATATTTTGCGCTAATGTGGCTTGTTTTGCGGTTTTCTTGTCGCTCTCGAAAATCTCACTAAGCGCCACTCCGTTTATCGTTGTACTAACGTTTTGAGAACTAACCGCATTATTCGCGTCGTCTACCGCAATCGACTGTCCATTATTTCGAGCGTCTTGAACCGCTTGTTTGATCGTTTTCCACTTCAACCCTCCTTCAGCCGAAGGAGAATTATCGGAAACGAGAACACAATCAACTTGAGAGGGCGGCGTTATAGCCACCGTTTCAGCGCAAGAAGTGCCGTCGAATTCCTGCGAATTACCCGTTCCTACGTATAACGCGCCCTTTTGGGCGAGCGTGTTTCTGTTTTCTATTAAATTACGCACGACATCGGAACGGAGATTGTCGGGTATTGTATTTTTATTATCTACCATAATTGCCCTCGATTAATACCAACGCTCACCATGACTCTTTGATAAACTGAACCATTACATACGGAAAAGTATACTTGTAATACTCAGCCTGTTCTTTATCATCAGGCCCCTTAATCAAGACCCCTTGACTATCCACGGATATAGTGTAAGTGCTATCGGCGACCCCCGCGACGCTAAAAGAACGGGTCGTTTGATAAGATTGGGATAATAAGTAATGATTTACAGTCGCCTGAACAACCTTAATATCTTCGATGTTATTTGTAGCGGCAGACGAAACTATGGTAACCTTATTAGACACGGTTGGAAGTGTAATTAACAACCATTTCTTGCCGTCATTATAAAACGAAATATCTGAATAAGGGATTCGAACTTGATTGTTATTACTATTCCAACCCCTACCCATATAATACTTCACAGCACATTCACCAGGTACTCCTCGAGTGAAATAAACTGGCGTATAAGGATCTCCTATTGTCATTGTAAGATTTTCGGCGTTTTTTACTACCGCCGTTTCCCCTACAAATATATTATCAATAGCTCTTCCGCCAATTGACCCAGTAACATTAGTTGCATCTTTTACTGCCTTCCCATCACTTTCAAAAATATCCGTACTCAAGACCCCGTTTATTTTTGTAGCGTTTATATGCCCGTCACCATCAACGATTTGAGTTTTTTTAAACTGAAGAGAATTTGCAATCGAATTTGTTCCAGTACCTATTTGAACGGCTTCGGAAGCGTTTACTTTGGCATTAAAACCAAGCGCCACTCCAGTTGTCAACATACCAATACCTGACGCTATAGAAGCACCGTGTCCAATTACAATCCCTCTATAACCGTTGTTTTCAGCATCGTTACCAATTGTAATCATTTCAGAATCATAACCAATAGATTTTGCTCTATTGCCAATCGTGATGCTCGAATTATCTGTACTGGAATTATTTCCAATCATAATTACACTTTTCGTACCCGAATTTGTGACCGAATTACCGACTATAATATTGTCGCTGGTTTGAACAGAAATATCTTTGCCTATTCCGATGTTATTAGAATAACCGCTAAGATCCGAATTAGTTAATCCGATGTTATTCTTTCCGCCAGCTCTGAAAATGTCTTCATTCAGTGCCGTTTGTATGTTTTTGCCTTCGGTAACGTAAATTTCCTTCGTCACGCCCGCTTCGTCATTCGTTATTTTTGTGCCAGTTCCGACGTAAATGTCGCCTGCGTTTTTTAATTGATTTTTATATTCAAGGCTCGCACGTGCGGTATCAGACCGTAAATTATCGGGCATTACCGAACCCTGCGTAACCAAATCGTCAATTGTTGCCATCTTCTACCTCCGTCTCTATCTTGTTCCCGTCTGTCAATTTCGAGAAAAATCCATCTAATTCTTCGCTCTCGGTTCTATCGTCGTAAACCGCGACTAAATCCGAGCTGCTCCACGACTGAATTTTCTGAATTACGTCAGTCGGATAATTTTGTCTTTTTAGATAAGTCGTAAACGAGTGTCGAAGGCTATGACAATATAATGAATTTATACCTATAATTTCGCCTATTTTAACCGCCCAGTGCGAAAAGTTCTGCGCCTTCGCGGGCTGATAATCCTCGTAACCACCTTTTATAACGAATAAATCGTCTATTTTTATGTTAAGTCTTTCGCGCTCTTTGAGCCACAAATCGAGATATTTGTCAAAAGTCTCTCTGAAAACGTATCTCGGAACCTGTTTACCCATCGCACCGTGCCCCTTCGTTCTGATTTTCGGCGTCATATAAGCTAAGCCGTTAAACACGATCGTTTGATTAGTCGTAAAATACGAAACTTTCATCTGCGCCGCTTCCGCTTTCCTCATTCCCGACGAGAAAAGGAGCGCTAAAAAGCACGCGTATTGATATTCGCCGAGCTTGACCAGCCGCTCTATTCCCGCGATTATGTCGTCCTTGTCGATAATCGTCTTTTCACGCACGGGTTCGAGGTGAATCGGTTCTAAAACCTTTATAAGATTCCTGAACGTCGGGTAGTCTTCGTCGAGTATTCGTTCTATATAATTGCTAAACGAACTCAACGCCGCTCGGAGCGAGGCGAGACGACACGGGCTCCACCCTATTTCTCGCCCCCAACCGAAAAAGTTGATAAAATCGCGTTTCTTCACGTCGACGAAAAATTTGTCGTTGTTTTCGCGATAATTCCAACAAAAGAAAATTTTTAATTGTGACTCGTATTGAGCTCTCGTCTGTGGACTTTTATCGTTTGCCACACAATAACGAATAAACTCTTTGAGTAATTTTTGATTTTTAGGATTTACGACCTGCCATTCTTTTGACAGATCTTCATTATAAACTGTTTTCCTTGCCATAAGGCAGATCCTCCTTTTTTTAATTTAACTCTGCGAACCGATTACTACACGATCAACATTGATCGTCCACGTTCTCTCACTTGTGCTATTTGCAGTAATTTCATATAATGCCGTATTCATCGCCGAGAAAAACTCAACATTAGTCAATGAATCCGCATTTGAACGTTGTTTCTCGGTTGCAATCATCTTCGCAAATAAAGGTGACCACGACCCTTCATTCTCATCGGCCTCCATATTATGGTTGAGCAAAAAACTCAAACGATAACCTAAATACACATGGTCAAAAGTATTTGCAATAGCCGTGCAATCGGTAGCAGACATATCGCCTTCTATCGCCAAGTTAATTTGATCGGTATACAACGCAAATGGGCGTTCGGGCGTTTGAGACTTAGCCGAATCGAGCATATTAACCATGTTATATATATAATTCGGAATATAAAATTTCGGGTTACCACCTCGACTGGTCATGGCACTCAACACATTATTATTTTGCTTTTTGTTAATTTCCAAATCGTCAAAACGAATTAAAAAGTCGTGGAAATATTGTGTCTGCCCGCTCGAATCGGTGTACCATAACACGTCTAAAGCTCTTGCGATATAGGTGTTTTTATTTCCAGTATAATTACTCCAATCCCAACCCTGACTTTCTATAAAAGTTTTAGTTAAAGGAACTGGGAACATATAAAAACAGTCGTTCGTAGCCGTTTCAGTTAAAATAATACTAAGCTCGTCATCCCATGCGTTATATTTTTGTAAAATACCAAAATCAACGGGTCGATTGTTTAAATATGGAATGTGGTTTAATACTATTTCAGCATAATGGTTAAAACTTTCAATCGTTTCATCACCTGCTAACAAAATCATGAGTTTTTGATTTACTCCACTCGTTATGGTAGTTATAAAACCCGTTTCGTCATTGGTGATTTTGTCAAGAATAAATCCTAAACGCGCATCTGTCATATTCTCATCTATCCAAATTAATGCTATATTATTTCCATCGCTAAAAGCCAGGGGGTCTTCAGTTATATTATAAAAATAATCTTTTTGAGAATAAGACAAACCAAAAAGACTTGGAGAGATTGTAATCCCATATTTAAGCGCTCCGCCAAAACATGGGATATAATCCGAATAATCACCCTCATTATCCGCCGCTTTTTGGGAATCTATGATGTCGAATGTGGTATATATTGTGGTCGGGAGATTGTCAACACTCATTGAATCTAAAAATCCGATAGGGGTGTTACAATTATTATTTTTATATAAGTCGGCACCGCCATATGTATCTGCAAACGCACTGTAATTAAAATTATAATGAGCATTTAACGAATCGAATAAATAGACTATTTCTTTCTTACCATTAAATAATATTTCTTGAATTTGCGTTAATTTATCATATGGAATCAACCCATAATCCACCCAATCTTCATTTATATACGAGCCTTCGTAAAAATCACCAATGCTAAAGTCAGTATAACTCTCAGCTACGGGAATATCACTGCCGCCTGTGCTAAAAACTACCACGTAATCAGAAGATCCGCTCGCAACCACTCTAACCTCGGTAACAGAGACCCCGTTTACTTTTACTTCGGTAACTTCTGTTCCATTAATTATTAAACTCATAGTGAACTCCTTATATCGTCAACGTTAGCACTGTGCCATTCAAAACGGCTGATTTTATTGCTAAATTATATGTTGTAGTGCCGACTGTTAACTTACTTAAATCTTGAGTGGCAGATGCTGAAGAATTCGCCTCAACATCCGTCCCTTCAATTTGAGATAGAGGTTTATAGCTTGATGCACCAGTAGAGCCAACCACTATAACACTATCCTCTGTAGGTTTCGTACTTGGAATTATTCCAACCGCAGAATCAACTCTGTTCCCAGTGTATTTAGATAAATATTCTGCCATAATTTACCTCCTTATTAATCGATTACTTTATCAGTTATAGACGAAATTTCCGTTCCCGTTTGAGAGAGATACGAAATATTCACCCCATCCGACGTGTATATGCCGTTAAGTATCATTTTAGCCGTGCCATCGCCTGAACGATAAACCTGCCCATTAACCGTCGAATAATACCCACTTATCAAAAGCGTGAATTGCGAGTGGGAGTCGTCGGGCTGAACGGGCAACGTGTTGAGCGTATAAGCCGCCATTTGAGTAGACGGGAAATCGTAATAAATAATTTTACCGTCGCTTAACGTCGCTTTTATATAATGTCTGTAATATTTGCTATAACCAATCGCCAACGTCCAAGCTTTCGTCGATTTGGTTATATTGATGCTTTTATTTTGATTGTCATTCCCATTCCAACCAGTATGTGTGTAACTGCGAATTCCAGGCGTGTGCTCGTCATCGGATAACGTGTAATATTCGTTATTGAGCTTAATGTAATTTTCATCGCTCGCCATTAACGTGTTATACTGGTCTTCGGTTAAATTGCCGTTCGTCGCACTATTCGGAGTGATTTCCACACATTCTGCTAATTCGTATTGAGAAGCCGTAATACCCCAAGCCGCTTTAAACGCCGCCTGTTGATCGGGTGTCGGAATTTCTTTGTTGTCGTCAGACAAGGCCGCAATAACCGCCCTATTCAAGTTTATGGTCGTTATCGGTCTCTTCGAGTTTCTTGCCGCTATGTCGGCATCGAGCGCTCCGTATATACTCAAATTGCCGTCGGTCTGGGATACTTCCAACCCGTCTGCGAAGTCATTCTTTATCGAAACGCCGCCGATTCTGCCATTCGCAATCGTTTTGTCGGTTAAGAGTTTGCTCGAATTCAAAACCCACGATTTTGCCGAAACCGTAATTTCGATAGATTCCTGCAAATCACGATTACTCAAATAGCCGTTGTAAACATACGTTAATGAATCGAACTGCAGTCTTTCCGAACTCCTATCGTATTTTTTACCATCTTTCAAAATATAGTTATTCGGGTTTCCAGCAAGCGCCTGGAAATCTGGTTCCGCTAAAACACCCGAAGTTGAGCCTGCAATATCCGAAATCACAATCCCTTTCGGTATGTTTGCACATTGAGTTTCGACAAACGCTTTATTCGCCGCGTCTTGCGGTTGCGTCGGCGTCTCAACCGCCAATGTCCCAGAAGCCGAACGTTTCGCAATCGTGTTCCCTTCCGCCGAGTACGTATAAGCAAGACTCCCGTCTTCTCCGTCTTCGTTTCGAACATAAACCTCTGCCACAATCCCTTGCGCAAGCGTGTTTACCTTCCCTTCAATGTCGGTTTCAGTAATAACGCGTTTATTATTAAGTGTCGCGCCGTTCTCATCTATGGTCAAAGTCGTCGACTTTTCGGTCGCAGTATCGTTCACACCAAGCGTAATTGTCCCGCTATCAAACGCAATTACTGCACTTTCAGTGTCGCCGTTTTTCTCCTCGTATGTCTGCAAACCGATATGCCCTTTCGATAAGTTTATCGCCGTTGTCGAAGTGTCATCATCGTGCAAGAGGCTAATCATCGAATTGTCGTCGGTTAACTGCCAAGTGTCTATGCTCGAATCGAGTTCGGCAACGTTTTTAAATTCCGAGACCTTTAAATCGAGCGCTGCACTCAAATCGCCAATTGTTGCAAAAGTACCGCTCTTCTTTGGGAAGACCAGTTCATATTTTGAACCGTTTTCTTCGAGATCTATCTTGTTGGCATCATATAACGCCACATAATCTTTATTTGTTCCGTCTCCGTTATCCGAGTTATTCATTACTTTAAATACAGCGTTCGTAACCGACACATTCCCGTCACTTTCAATTCCAAGATTAAATTGTGTCGTTTCTGTAAAAGTATTCAATTCGGTAAAAATATTCTGTTCTCCGAGTTTTGCCACTTCTTCTAATGCAGAATCGAGCTGCCCTTTGTTTATAACTTGCTTCGGAGCTATACCGTCAGCTACCTGAAAACGACCACTCGCATCTCTCATTGGTATTGTGTGTGCATCGGGCGTTTGTGTTGCGAAATAAGTCGTTTGCGCCGCTTCTTCACTTACGCCGTATACTCTCGGGTTAGCAGACGTGCTTTCGATTTTATCTACTTTTTTATCGAGGTGATTATCTACGTACTCTTTTGAAACGTCGCTTTGACCGCCCGCGCTCTTTTTAAGCGCGTTACTCGCTAAATTTCTTGCATATTGATCGGTCATAAGATTATACCCCCTTGGTCATTCTGCAAAATACTTTGATGTTTTCGTCTGTGTTGGTCGTTTCAAATTTAAACTTCGCTATTCCTTCAATCGAAAAGCTGTATATGCCATCTTTTGTTATTTTGTCCACTTGCTCAAAAGCTAAATCGTGCCCACTCATTTTATAAAAAATATCCGAGTTAAAATCAGCGGTGCCATATAAGTTAAGCTCTCCCTCTAATCCGTCTACTTGTATCGTAAGCATTTCTGCTGAATTGTTAAACGTAACTTTGCTTTCACCAGTGGTTAAACCGTCCTTTTTATACGCATAAAACGCATTTATTGAAATCATATCCAAATCCTCCATCCAAAGAAATAATATATTTAATCGGGTTATAGCCCGTTATCTTCAAATTTATTCCGCCCCGTTTTACCGAGGCGGAGTGAAAATTTACTCATTATTTACTAATTATTCGCCAGCAACAGCTTCATAAGTGCCTACGACGCCAGCAATCGTAACACCCTTTTTGATGTTTTCAGGAAGCAACGTTTCGGGTTTCGTAATCGTTACTTTCGATAAAACTTTTCCGCTATCGGGGGTTACACTCTGATCTCCAGCCGCCATCGCGAGAGCGGCTGTCTTTTCCTGCTCTTCTTTGCCAGGAACATTTACTATAGCGCTCGCTTTTCCAGACACGTCATGTGTTCCATTAACCGCTATTTCTACCGAACCAGTCGGAATTACATAATTATCGGGAATTTTCGCAACCGTTACCTTCGACAAACCATAATACCCTTCTTCGGGCGAAACAATTTGCTGCGATTTGCTCGGGGTTGCCGATTTTTCTTGAAGCGCGGGTTGAACGTTTACTACAACTTGACTATAACCGTCGAGTTTCGCGTCTTTTGCAAGATAAGTCTTATTCTCGGTCGCTTCAAGTTTGCCTACAACAGGAGCAACATCGCCGCCCGCTATATATTCGCCATTTTGAAGAACGTAATTTACCTTTACGCCTTTCTCGATGATTGTGACAACCGATGTTTCAAGAGGGATGCCGTAATTAGTTCCATTACGCGTTATATAAGGCTTATTGGTCGGCACATCCTTGAGATCTTCTTCAGAATCTGCGAAGAAATTAAGAATATATCTGTCGCCTACCTGTTTAGCATAATCTAAGTAAAACATAAAAATCCTCCTTTTTAATTTTAGTATTTTTTTGTTATTAATTTGCGTGTTTTTCTCTCCTTTTACTCACTTTTAACCTAAAATCATATAATGAAAGTAAAATTTTATTATATGATTTATAAAAAAGAGACCGCAAACGTATTGCATTTTCAACACATTTAACGGTCTCCATTTATTTATTTTTTTATTTAGTTTTATCAGAACTATCTGCTTCTTCGTAATATCTACATTTTACTTTGGTGCCAATACATTTATAACATCTATCTGCCGAGCACCAATACTGGAAAGGACATCTCCCAACGCCCTCAATAGCACATTTAACAGAATTCATATCCTTCACAGTTGCAAACTTACAAGACATTATTTATTGATGATAGTCGTGATAGTAGCATACTGAGGTTCGCCGTCGCAGCTGCAGCCAGAAGCAAGAGCCTGACCGTTAAGCGAAACAGTCGCAGCAGAACTCGGGTTCATCGTAAGATCAACCGTGCCGTCAAGCTGGAATCTCGGGATTTCGATAACGATCTTACCAGCATATTTGCTGCTCGACTTTTTGCAGCCATTGCCATCGAAGAGTTTACCATAAAGGAACAAACTGAATTCCTTCGGAGCATAAGCCGCGGAAACAATAAGCTGCTCGCAATCTTCGACTTTGCTCGGATACGTCATACACACAGCACCTTCGGCGGGTTTATCCGTTCCAACAAGAGTATAGGTATATTTACCACTTTCATCGCCTTTAACAGCGGTATACGTAAACATTTTGTCATTGCAGTCTTTAACCCAAACAATAAGAGTGCTATTGGCAGCAGAGCAGAAACCAGCCGCTTTGTCAAACATTGGAACAATTTCGTCAGTGAGGTCTTTAAGCGCCGCAATCGTAAGGGCGCCAGCATTATCTACCGTACCCGTTACAGACTTAAGATCTTTACCCTCGCCTTTACCAATTTCTTCGCCAATCTGAGCTGCAAGATAGTCCAACGACCACATAGCCTCGGTAAGATTTACACCAAAATTAGTGTCGTGGAAGATTTTACCAAGCAACTGGTTTCCCCAACCGCCACGAACCTCTTCGGCAGTAACAGATATATTGAGCGTACTATCGGTCATGGTATTAGCACTAAAATAATGCTTAAGATTTCCATCGGCACCTTTAACAAAAGCTTCCGCTTTCATAACATCGCCAAGAATATAGTTAGCCATATTAAAATTCTCCTTTTTAAGTATATAAATTTATATAATTAAAATCAAGCAAAATAAAAACGCAGCGGATTAACCGCGTTTTTAAAGCCATAATTTTTGTAAATTATTCAGAACCGACTTTTTTCTGAACGTCATCGAGCGTTACCGCCTCTCCGCCATACAAATCGTCAGATTCTTTCTTGTAAATCCAGTGTTCAACTGGTTCTTTTGTACTTACCATACCAGTCATTAACCCGATACGAGTACATTCATAATTCATCGCGTCATCAATTGCAGATAACAAAATTAGGAATTTTCTCATCGTTAATTTGTAAATATCTTCAATTTTATAACACGATTTTGCTGAAACGCAAACAATCTTTCTTTCCAGCGTTGCCGTTCCAGCGTTATTTTTCTTCGCCAAAAGCCTTTGTTTCTCCGCTTGGTCTTCTCTCATATCAGGGTCAACCCAAGTATCGTCTTTGAAATCAGGCAAGTTTTGGTACATTACGATCTGCCTTAGTCTATCGAAATCTTCCGAAGTTATCGTAATTCCGTTAATTAAAACCTCGTATTTTTTCGTTTCGGGATTGATTCGATATTTTATATTGATATCGAAATCTTCCTCTTCTCCCTCTTCACCTTTATAGCATTCGCAATGGAACGGATGTTCTTTATCAAGTGCCTTTATCAAAAACTCTTGATAATCATAAACCTTCCCACACTTTCCACAACGTATGCCGTATTTCACGTGAAAAACCAACTCACAAATGCGTATAAAATACTGCGAAATTCGAGCTTGTTCTTCTTTTGCCTTTTTCTCTGCGGCAGCTTTTTCTAACGCGCCTTTTGGCGGTCCGTCTTCGTCCTCTTCTTGGTCGGCTTTCCCGCTCATTTTTAACAAAAGATATTCGAGGTTGGTTTTATCTTCATTTCCCTCTACGTCATCTTTGTTAAGCGTTAAACATTCTGAAGCCGCCAAAAATTCATCGTGATAGCGGACGTTTATCGGATATAACGTCAACCCATCTTTAAACGGAATCGGTTCATCGAATTGAAAATGCGTCGCGTTGAGTCGATTAAGTTCATCGACAAGTGATTGCGGTAAATTCGGGTTATAAATTTTCACTTAAACCACCGCCTTACCAACCACAATCGGGATTAACCGTTTCTTGCGCCATAACCGTCGAGAATGTAACCGAATAGCCAAAATACGAACGATTGTTCCAAACGTAACTCCTTACCCCGCAATATGGGCTTGTTAATTGGTTACACTGCAACGTGCCAACACCATCGACATACACACCATTCAAAATTGCCAAAATACACTTCAAAATTGTAGTCGCACGACTCTTCGTCGGAATCAAAATGTTTCCATCTTCGTCGGTTTCTGTCGGGTTGGTTAACGGGTTTTCTTCATCATCGGCATCGCCGTAAACATTGTTGATTTTATTATGAACAATTATTTCGATTGTGATATCGACTTTCGAGCGAACTTGATCAAATGGTTCGATTCGGCTCACATAAACGTCCAATCTGGAAGCCTGTTTCGTCCAACCGTCGTCGATAAACGGAAGTAGGAAAACGTTATAATTGCTCGCCTCGCCGTTGTCGCGATAAACCATTTTATATTTTTCTTTGTTGTTTAGCTCGTCGTTCATAAGACATTCAGGCGTGTTATATTTCAGCAATTTCCACAAGTATTTTCCATACTTCGAATCGCTGTTTACTAACGCGTGTATAATTCGCCACTCCAACCCATCGAGGTCGTTGTAGCGGTTATACCCGTTATCGTCAAAATACATAGGAAGCCCCATGCTCATTTCCTCCTTTTACTCAAGCCCACGGAGACTCAAAACGAACGATTGCTTCATTTCTTTGCCTGTCGGGCTGTTTTCTGCCGATATATAAGCCATAACAACGAGGTCTTTGCGGGCATAAACTTTGAGTCTACGAAGCGTAAACGTGCCTTTGTCGTCGTCATCGACAACTTCGACGTACTTCTCATAATCAGCCATATCGACAACGTAGAAATCTTCGCCGTCTTTCGTGATAAGGAACGCGTAACCCGCATAAGTATTCGGGTCGTAAACCGCGAACGGGACGAGCGTACCGAGCGTTATGCTGATATTAACAGGCGCTTCGACCAGCGCGTCACCTTTGAATAAGCCGACTTTGAACGTAACGGGTTCACTATATAATTCGGTCGGCATCGGAACGGGTTCGTAGAATCTGAACGTATAACCCTCGCTCGTATCAGGCGGTGTGACCGTGATTTGATCTTCGGGCTTGTTATACGCGAGATAAACGTGCTCTTTGCCGTAGACCTCTTTGTCGAACATATCCTGCTCGCCCTTTTGGTCAACCGTTGCGTATAACACGATTAAACCGTTATCCGTCGCTTTATAAGTGCTTCGGCTGTTATAGTTTTCGATGTTCGTAACTTTATATACGGTGTCATAGCCAACGATAAAACGTTGGTTGATGTAATATTGCTTCGTATAAGCGTTTGCCTGCACAATCATCGCAATGCTGTCTTTTTGGGTCAGAATTGCTTCGTTGAAATGAAAGCCAGTTCCAGACAAATCGGTTCCTGCGACGACCTCTTCAATGTGAATGTCGTTATATCCGTCTGCGTTCTTATAAACCGACGCAATAGTTCCATTACAACGAGTTATAACAACGCCGTCCGTCATATCTGTCGAATTCTGGTTCGTAATAAGCCAACAGAATTTATCTTCATCAGGTTCTTCCAAATCGAAGTTAAACGAAAAACGATATTTCATTCCGATAAATTTATCGTGCGTTATATCGCGGAATACGATTTTCTTGTAATCATCCGCCAACTTCTCGCCTTTATCATTCTTGATTGTCTGTATAACGACTTCAATCGGAGTATATTTAGACGTCCCCCAATCGGCAATTTCTTCCTCTTCAACATCAACCCTGTTCGGGCGATACTTCCAGTCTGCATCGACTTTATCCTGCAATGTGTGCAAGTAATAATTGTATTTACTGTAATTCTTCGGCGTTTGCGAAATCGTTTTATACGGTTCACCGTTATTTGCGCCGACGTTATTTTCGAGGTCGTAGACGTAAGAGGTAGGAGTAAAAGCACTGTTTATTATTTTGCCCATCACTTTACCTCCTCGTCTTCGAGCAATTCAATCATATAATTGATTTTGCGCTTTATCTCGAAAATTTGTTTTTTTATTGCTTTGAATTCGACATTGTTGAAATCGCGGTAAACCACGTTTAATTTAACGATTATTTCCACGAGTTCGTTGTCGAATAATTGGTTAGCCGAGTTTAACTCGACAAGTTGTCCATATATGAAATCTCTGGGGTCAACGCCTGTTTCTTCTCTCTCTTCAACAAGGTGTAAAATCTTTATCATCTTGCCGATAAGCTTTTCAAGAAATTTTTTCTTCGCGGCGTTAGAAATAATGATGCGATTTTCGAACGTATTAGTATCCATACCAACTCACGCTCCTGTTCCGCAAATCCCAGTCGAGCCTATTCTGCAACGAGTAAATCTCAAATTGAAGGCTATTCACCCATTCGGTTTTTGTCTTTAACGAGTTTGCGGGAGAATGAAGTTTGAAATCGGTATCATTAAGCAGATTGCGAATATCGAGCAAGAAGTTCTGCTCCTTTTCCGCCCAAGCGATTACCGTTGTTCTCGCGAGGATTTCGATAACCCTCTTCGTCATCGACGAGCCTATTGCAGCACCCGCCTGTGTAAAATCGGCTGTAAATTCGCCAGCTTTGTACCATTCGATCTCATATTGTTCGCCATCACTTACGGGTTTTACGAAAGTCACGGTTTTGTCGGTTGCGTCATAAGTCGCTTCCGCTTGTTGTTTAACTAACACGCCTTTTTTATTCGGCGTGTCTATGTAAAATACAACATCTGCGTCTTCGGGTATTTCCATACTTACTTCATAAGTCTGTTTTCCAGCTTCGCAAGCACCGACTTCTGTCTCGCCAGTCGGTTTATCGTACTGTGCAAGCGCGTCGGTCACTTTTATTGGATGGGTTATATAGCTTAGCCCGTTGATGAGAAAGTTGTACATTATTTTCTGAAATTCAATCGTGTTTGTTAAATAAGCTCTGTTTATATCGGGGTCATCAATAAGATTAACCGTCCGCTCGTAAATATCTGAGAACTGAATCATTGGTGTTCCCCTCCGTTATTTTTTTTATTACAAAAGCCCCAAATCGTGTAATGAAATGGGGCTTTTATTTGGTTAATTAAATTAGTATCTTACAATGTTCGGTCTGGTATTCTGCTGAACACCGCTTTCAACTTTTCTATTAAGCTCAACAAGAAAGTTTTCAAGTTTACCGCCAGTTATGTCATTAAACGACTTAACCCTGCGAATATCTCTGAATTTCGGGTTTCCTTCATAAGCACATCTGAGCCAATAACTTACAAGATTTTCCTGACCATATTCGGGAAGCCTGTTATAAACCTCTTCGATTTTTGTCATCGGAACATCACCGAGCGTTTTAATAAACGTGCTATCAATCGGACACTCGTCAACGGTCGTTACACCGTAAGTTCTCGCCTCTTCTTCGTAGCCTTTCGCTACGCACAAAAGACCTTTCGTAAACCAACTTCTGTGCTTCGACAAAAGCTCTTCGAACTGCTGAATCGTCAAAAGTCTTTCTTCGCCGAAATTCGTCATACCGACATCAAGGTTGGAAAGGTGAATTATCGTGCCAAGTTGCGGGTCCATCTGCGCCAAGTGGACGATTTTGATTTTTCCGCCATGAAGGCTTTCCACGGACTGCTGCGCGACGGTTTGATTCGCCTGGGTCATCATAACGCCTTGCATAAAAGTCGCCATAAGGTCGGTGAGTTTTTCGAGTTTCGCGTCTACGTTGTCGGGTTTCGCCGTTTTGGTTTCGGCGGGTTTTGTTTCTTTTACCACTTCTTCGGTGGTTTCTTTTTTGGTTGTTGTTGCCATAATTTTTCTCCTTTTACTACTTTTATCATACAAAAACGCCGCTTACGCGACGTTGTTTGTTTTTAATTATTTTCTTGTAGTTTTGTCCACAAATATTTTTTAGAACCAGCACCCCAAATTTGAGCAATGGCCTTTTCTTTGAGTTCTTTATTTTTACTCGGACTTCTGTTTACAACTATATTGCCCTTTAAATACCACTTCATATCTGGACCAGTATATCCTATAAATTTCATACCCAGTAGTTCATAACCTTTACCGTTAAATTTATTAAAATCGCAATAACTAAAAACGCTATTTGGATTTTGCATTTTTATAAAATGCTTAAACAGCTTTGAATTACCGCCAATTATTTGAGTATTAATTTTAGAACATTCACGAATTATTTCCCATTCATACTTATTATTATGCGAAAAACTCATTATTTGAACTAATTCATTATTAAAATAGAGCCCATAAATAATCTTTGCTTGCCTGTAACCCTGTGTGTGATTTTGGTTGCAAAAATCAAAATACTCTTTGGTTCCAACCTCTTTTATTTTACAATTTCTTGCATATATTTTTTTATCAAAGAGCCCAAGTGCTCCGCGCATTAAAGATAATATTATTGGCTGTTTTTGAGGATTGCACCATTCGTATTCATATATGTGAATAAATCTCACATTCTTTTCTTGCGCTTCCAACGATTTATCCATGTGATATTTTTTATCTTTATTAATCGAACAATGAGGCCAGTTACCATTAAATTCAAAGCCAACTGCTTCATTCGGGCAATAAAAATCTATTTCTTGTTTACTATCCAAAACTTGTCTTGTTTTATAATGTCTAACATTCCAATCTGTCAAAATACGATTGATTTCTGTTTCAAAATGCGATTGGGATCTATTTACCAAATCTTCTAAGTTATATTCGTGGATTCTGTTTGTAATAGTTGTAATTGAACACCCTATACTCTCCGCAATATCATACGTTGTCGATAACTTATTATCTAAAACGTATTTTTTGAATTTATCTTTATCATTAAGTAAATTTCTAACATCTTCCGATAAGACAATTTCTCCGTAATTACCAACACCAAATCTTTCTAGCATGGTGTTCTCTCTTTTTTGTTTAAACTCGGGAACTAAAGATGGGTTTCTAACCCCAAACCGATCAAATAAAGTGTCTTCCGCTTTTTTACGAATTTCTGGATTTTGAATCGATGTTTTATATCCATATCTCTCTATATTAGTAGCAAATGCTTTCTCTTTTATATCTTCTGAACATAAAGGATTGACCGCACCAAATCTATCCATACAGGTGTTTTTACGTTTTTTTATCGTTTCTGCCTTTTCCTCTTCTGTTCTATTCTTATACGTATTTTTTTGTTTTGCTATCGATTCTGGGTTTTGTAAAGCATATTCATATCCAGTTTTACGCTTATGTCCACGTTTAATATTTTCAAAAATTTCATCTTTACTTTTTTCGATTTTATATTTCTTTAAAAACGTCTTAATATGAGAATAAGACATTCCAAAATGTTTCGCGCATTCCTCACGAGTATGTTTTTCTGTAATATAATAATTTTCCAACTCGTCTTTATCAACGGTTTTTAATTCTTCTTTGCAAATCTCAATCGCGTTTTCTGCCGCAAGTCTCTTTATTGTACTTATTGAAGTGTTGAAAAATTTAGCCGCATTGGTCACAAGCATTTTTTTATTAACAAGAATATCGAAAAGTTCTTCGTATGGTATGTTTTTAATTCTACCATTGTCTATTTGCTTGGAACGAAGCTCTTGTGCGATTTCAATATTTTTCATTGGGTTTGTTGAACCAAATTTTTTTAAGCATGTCGATTCTCTTGCTCTAACGACATCTTCTTTTGACTTTTTTATTCCATATTTTTTAAAATAATCACCCAAAGTCTTCTCGTTAGTATGCAATATTTCAGCCAATTCTCTTTTTGATTTGTTTTGAGTTATATATAATTCAAACAACTCTTCTTTTGAAAAATTTTTCATTTTCGTTCTCCTATAAAAAAATATATAAAAAGCGGTAATCCCAATGATAGGAGACAAAGGAAAACGGTTTGCAACCCGCTGTCCCGCTATTTACACGTTTATTATAACAAATTACTTGACGTTTGTCAAGCGTTTTGTAATGGAAATGGCGTTTTTTAGAGAAAAGCCATTAAAAAACTCAAACATTTTTATAAAAGAATATTTAAACTTATTAAATCTCGAATTAGCCGAGGTTGATAACGCCGTGCTTCGAACCCAAGATGCAGCTGATACCCAAACGAACTTTAACAGAGAAAGTGTAAGTTCTGTCAGAAGTGTATTCGGGAAGATCGGTAAGGGAAATTTCATTACCTTCCATCACAACTTTCAAAGGTTTATATGCGTTCGCTGCTACCAAGAAAATCTTGTCATCAGGAACCATAAGAGAAGCGGAAGTGTTGATCGTGAGCGGATTTATCGCCTGGTCGATGGCAATTACTGCGCTGCCGAGATATTTATCAAGGAAGCCATTTTTCGTAATTTCAGCACCAAGACCATATTGCAAGCCTACCGTTGTGGGCAGAAGCGAAGATAAAGCAACAGAGGTACCAAGCGTATAAACCGCAGCACCGCCGTTAGCAGCCGAAACTCTCTGAACGAGCGTTCCGAACGACTTCGTGTCAACGCCATTAGCAGTATAACCAACACCAAGACCATTAGTTGCACCCAAAAGCGCAGCTATCGATTTCGCAAGAACGTAATTTTCGAACGAACGAGCGATCTTAGCAGCCCAAACACCAATATCAAACTTTCTCGAAGCGAGAAGATACCAGTCGATCGAAACAGCGATTTCAACGGGCTGCGGGTTAACTACAACTTCGTTGTTGTAAATGGGCTGTAAAGCACCACGATGAATGCCTTCAGCAAGTTCATTTACCTGATAAAGTTCGTTAGAATCAATTATAAAGCGGGCCGAATCCCCCCAGCCGACGTGATGAAGGTCGAGGAACGTATCAGCAAATCTCGAGCTCATCGTCATCGGAAGAGTTGCATTGATAACCTGCGCGATAACCGCGTCAAAGTTTTCTCTGAAATCATGGTTGCTGTTGACCATAGGATTCTTAACGAGCTCCATGCCTTCAGCTTCGAATCTATCTTCGTAACGAGTGCCGCTTACGCAATATTTAACGAGGTTTTCGCAAACATCGCTCTGCATATCTTCATATTCTTTTCTGTTCTGGATGCCTTCAATGTGCTGACGAGCGGAATCTACGATACCGTCTACAACATCATTAAAAAGGGCGTTTTCAGACTTTTTATAATTAAACATTTTTAACATAATATTCTATTCCTCCCTTAAAAATTAAAGTACACGGCAGTAATACATCTTGCCAGCAACCGTCTGACCAAGAACGAAGTCTTTGACCATTTCGATTTTAACGCAGAACTTGCCTTCAGCTGCTTCGTCAGCAGGAGCGAACTTCGTGCTGTTAGCTTTTGCAGTAGCATATTTACCAACTTCGACATCGCCATCGAACGCATCGCCAGAAACGAAGAAACGATCGTATTTCTTGAGAAGTCTAACTCTTACGGGCTGACCAGCTTCACCAACAAGTCCGTCGGTTCTGATACCAACTCTCCAAGCTTCGCCTCTTACATCACCCTTCGAAACATCAGCGATATCAACGATCGCGATTTCATCAGTATCAGCAGCAGGTGCTTTAATTTCAAAAACGTTCATATCTTTATTGCCAGCGTAAACGGTGCTTGCATCGAGGTCGCCAACAACTACAAGAGCGCCATCTTCTACTTCGGCATAGTTAGCGTTTGCTTTAAACTTACCAGTAAGAAGAAGAGAATTAACGTCTTCAGACGCCATTTTAATTTTAGCAAAAGTAGCCATATTAATTTCTCCTTAATTATTTCTTATTTTTTAATATTATCTTTAAGTCGCTCACGTAAAGTTTTTTCCTTGCGACCAGATTTTTGTTTTGGTTCTTCCACAATATTTACACTGAACATTTCAGTTTTTTCGCTGAAAAGCGTCGCCTTCGTTTTCTGGAAAGACAAATACGCGATTTCTTTATCAATAGCTTCGATATCTTCGTATTCTCTTTTTTCACATTTCTCTTCGATAGGCGCGATTTCCGCAGCTGTAAACTTCATCTTCGCACAAACATTCGAAATATACTCTTTTTGCTCATTGACTTTCATAACGGCGAACTTCTCCACCATTTCATCGCGAGCCTTCTTAACCTCTTCATAGTCCTGCATCTTCAAGACGCATTCATCCATTTCGAGTTTAAGCTTTCCTGCGGTTGCTTCATAGTTAGCACACTTTTCTTCGAGTTCTGCACATCTCTTTTCATAATCTGCACATTGCTTCTCGAATTCTGCGCACTTGCCTTCGTACTCACCGCATTTGTTTTCAAATTCACAACATTTCGCTTCGAGTTCCGAATACTTCGCTTCCACTTCGGCACATCTGCCTTCCGCTTCATGACATTTCATCGTGAGTTCGTCGCACATCGCTTTATACTCTTCTTCCGTATAAACCTTTTCGGGTTCGACAACGGATTCGACGGGTTCCGCAGCGGGCTCTTCCTTCGGCTCTTCGACGGGCTCTTCTTCGCCTGTGTTAGCCTCTTCCATGTGCGGTTCGTCATCGTGCTCGTCTATGTGCTCTTCTTCGGGGTCTTCGCAAGTACAATCGTCCTCGTAAAGGTCGCAGAATTCTTCACAATCGCAATCAAACTTCGCTTCGAAATCGAGCTCTAAATGTTCGTAAATTTTCTTTAATTTCTCTAAGACTTCTTTCTCGCCGTTCTTTTCGGCGTAAGCCTTTGCTGAGCCTAATGCCCCTCTGTTATATACCAGTTCGTCACCCTTAATTTCCATAATCGGATACTTAAGCTTCGTAACTTCCCCTTCTTCCCAGCCTTCTCTCAAGTCGAGGAACACATCGTCTGCGATTTCTTTGAAATTATCCGCTTCGACAACGCGCTTTCTGAGCTCCGCTTTGTCAACTTCGCCCCAACTGGTATCGGACATGGCTTCTTTGGATTTATTGACTTTAAGAGCTTTCGCAAAATCTTCTATAGCCAAGTTTCCGTCCTCCTTATTTTCTTCATCGCCCTCTAATTGAGAGTACGCCTGAATAATTGTTTGTTTCTGTCCACTGAATCTTGCCGCGTCAAAAACTTCGAGAATTGATAATCCCGCGCCTTCTATACCTTCTTTGACTTGAATGCCGTTTCGGCTGCCGAGAATCGTTATCCCTTTTAAGTCAAATTCTTTGATATATTCAACGCCGTTAACCATTTCACTGTCTAAAACCGCTATCTCGACCGAGACTTTTTTCTTGCGGTCTTTAAGCAATCTTTTGACTTGTTTGTAGTTGTATTGCGTGTATATCATCGCGGTACAGCAAATCCAGTGTAAACCGTCTCTCTCCACGATTTCTTTCCTATCCGTCTGGCGAATAAAACCTAAAATCTGCTCTCCGTTAGAATTATCCCAGTAATCCATTTGTTCTTCTGGATCATAAGCAACTCTTCCGTTATGAGACTCAAAATCGCCCTGCTTGTTAAAAAAGCCGAGAATCGGTTTGTCATTAAAAGACTCGAGCCCTTTTTGCATCGCTTCGAGCGTAAAATGACTTTTGTTACGGTTAGGATTTGCATCCGAAATCGCGAAAATTTCTATTTCGAGGAAGTTTTTGTCGGTTAAGATGTCTCTGATTCTGATTTGATTAGAATCAAGTTCAAAACACTTAATCATTCTTTATTTCCTCCCTTTTTGCACGTACAGCGTCTGAACCTACTTCAAATGCCGCACTAATTCTGTTGATCTTTTTCTTTATCAACTCTTTGAGCGCTTCTTTATCTTCACATTTGTCTGCTACGTATTCAACAAGAACAAATCCCAGCATATTGTGCTGAGAATCTTTGATTGCCCCTACATAAACAGATTTCGCCCCTCTGTATTTGAATGCCTGATAAGACGTCTTTGCGTCTTCTTTAATTGACTCGATATCATCTATATCGTAATAACCCTGCTCTGATAATTTTTGCATAAGTATCGGGAACATAGTCCGAGGAATATTTTGATAAGCACCCATAACACTCGAGGTTTTCCCGTCAACCGCTTCATAAAGCATTGACATTTTTTGAAAACTTCTTCCAGTTACGGTGTAACCGCCGTTGTGATACATAAAACAGCTCACGCGGTTAGCTTTCGATTTCTCTAAAAGACAATTCAACTGTGTGTTAACCAAAAGATTACACTTTCGGTTATCTTCCTCTTCTATATGCCCATGAACGTGAACAGTGTTAACCTTAATATCTTTGATTTCATCAAGCATCTTATCTATTCTTTCATCTTGCTTATCGAGTCTTTGTTCTTGTCTCTCATTCCATCTTCTTTGTTCGTCGGGTATGTTCGCGCCCAATTGATTTATTTTTTTAACAAACCAAATCACTAATCCAATTATCACTGCTAATAAAACAGGGGTAGCACCATAATCGACGATACTTTTTAGTACCTCGGTGAATGCCATAATATAAAACCTCTATTTTATTACTTTAATTCGTGCGGAATAAGCGTGGTTAATTCCTTAAAATGTATATCGAACTCATAAGGCTGTTCTTTATACTGTTCGGCTTTCGTCCTCCATACGTCAGACTGTTTTACGTAAGGTAAAAGTTCGAGCAAAAAATTCTCCATCGCGATACGAACCTCGTAATCGTCGTTCATATCGGCAATATCAATCGTCTTTTTTACTTCTAACCGATAATCTTCAATCATTCTGTCGTTGTCAACAAATAAATCATAAAGACTTAAATACTCGGCATTATACCCGTTAACAGGCCTCCGTATCGGTCTTGCGTTTAATTTTATCATTAAATCGCTAATGATATCCGCAAGTTGAGGGAATTTATGTGCAAATGCGTGATGATAAAGATCTGCTATATTCGGATATCGCGTGTAATCAATGTTATACGCGAAGTTATCCGCCTGCGCATTACAATCAAAACTCTTTTGTATAAGGTTGTTTAATTGTTCATAACAAGCTTCCGAAATTTTCACTTCTCTTCTCCCCCTCTTTGCATTTCTTTTTGAAGGGTTTAAGTTCTCCGTTTTCGTCCTCTTCGAACTTAAATTCCTTTCCACAAATCATGCAAACGGCGTGGCGAACATTCGGATAAGTCATAAAAACACGCCCAAGCAAGTGCAAGGTCGTATTTTTCGATTTAATTCTATGATTGCATTTATCTCCCATAAAATTATACCTCCTCATCCATTTCCATTTTTTCTTCACATTCAGAACATAAGAAATGACCGTCTTCAACTTCTTCGCTCCCGCACAACGGGCAAATATGTTGAGCGACATAATCTTCCTTTAATTCGGTAATGTTAGCGCCTGTCTCTCTGCTTTGTGCCGTGGAATCATTCTCTATATCGCTATCGTCCAATGCTGTACGTCCAACGCCATTAGAATCCTGTGTCGAGCCGCTACGAGCCTGTGCGTTTTGTGTGCTCTGCGCCCAACCTAATGTCTTGAATTTATCATACAACTTGTTCTCATCGATATAGTCGCTTACCCCGCGTACTTGTCTGAGAGACATATCGTAAGCAGAAGCTAACTTCGGAAGTATAAACGTCGCGCCAGAGGACACGAGTTCTTTCATATTCTTGACTTGATTGTCAAAAGTATAAATACCGCCCCACAATTTTAGCTTCCATTTATATTTGCAACCGCACCATTTTTCAAGCACGGTATTTGTGGCTGTTTCGATTTGTCGTGTGACATAATCGTATTGAGATTCGGCAAGCATTTGTGCTCCTTTAATCATTGCAACTGATGGTTTGTCTGTCGCAACAATCAAGCCGCCTTCTCCTGCCGAAGAAATGAAGTTTTGAACCGCTTTTGTCTTGATATCACTGCTATTCGGTACATTTGGTAACGATTGCAGCTTTAAATCCTTAAACGGTCCAAAGAAGGCGTTTATATTCCCAGAAACCATTGAATTGAAAAGGTTCTGGAAAGCTTGGAGCGTGCTTGGACTCATTTTGGTTTGATCGAGACCAGGTTGTGCTCCGTCTATAAATTCCATCTGACCTGTGAGAACAGCCGTTAACGGACTGCTCGCTATCAAGCCAGCAAGGGTTGAGTAATCGCTTAATTCTTGAAGGTCTGAAAACATACCTATTGTGTCGGGCACTGACCACGCATTAGAACCGTCGCTCATAAACGTAAAGCAAAGGTCTTGCGGTAACTGCACCCAATACATATATATCGTTGATGCGGCTTGACGGGCAACTTCTATCGTACCCTTTCTTTCACAGCCGCAATCGTCATAACTGAATTGCGCGAGTTTATTCGCGTCTACCGCATAATTGCCCTTTTGGTCGCGATATACGATTTTGTTGTCAATAATATCCGCCCAAATCTTTCTGATAAAGTCGGGGTATTGAAGTGGCGAAAAAGCAGGGTTCATAAACACGAGCAAGTTAAAGCTTGCTATATAACCGTGTTCACCGATTCCTGTTAATTTCGTATAAGCTGCTGGAAGCTTTTGGAAAGTCGCGTATTTAACGTGCTTTTTACCTTCGTCCTCATATATGCACTGTCTGAATATATAAGACGGCTTCCCCTCCCTTTTGACTTCCATTCCAATTCGCTTAAATAAAGTCTGTGGGTCGAGTTTATCCCTCCATTCTTCAACGAATCTCTCTTCATCTCTGAATTTCTTGCTCGTATATTCACCCGCGTCATCGAGCGTTTCAGGTAAGAAATAACTCTTATACATCGGGATATCGCAAGCTTCACGCAGTATCTTGTAATAAAGGTATTGCTTCGCCGAAAGCCCTGCCGAAACCGACTTAAGCTCTTCTTCGTGTGAGCCTGGGTCTTTTACTGCTTCCGCTATTTCCTCGGGAGTTTCCGTCACGGGCGACGCGTTTATCATCTTCAAACGCGAGTTCTGTAAAAACGGATTGTAAAGGTTTATATTGTTAAAACCCCACTGCCCGTTATAACCGCCAAGAACACTACCGTACAACGAGAATAAACTTTCTGCCACTTGATTTATGGTTACTTTTCCGTTCGTTCCCGCCGTGCTTTTCTGTTCCATCATAAGCGTTTCACTCGCATTATCGGTGAGTATTTTTTCGTTTTCGTCAACTGTGACTTTGCGCGGTCTTCCGCGTTTTTTAGTTTGATTTGCCATTGGGCCGCGCCTCCTGTTCTAAGTATTTTTCGTATAAGTTTTGGTATTCCTTCATTGCTTTCTGGATGTTATCTTGAGCCTTTTTAAGTTCTGCTTGATGTTGTTCCTCGAAGCGTAAGTATTCTTGCTGGTTAAACTTCTCCAAAAGCCAAGTTTGCACGTAATTTGTCGGCGTGCGAGTTGGAGGAGAGGTTAATTCTTTGAAGAAATAATTTTGTATTTTTTTGTCTTTCACTATTATAGTATCGTACCCCAACTGGTTACAACCAAAGGAATAAACGTAAATATTATCCCCATCCACACAACATTCGACACCTTTTTCAGTCAAAAACTCCAACAAATCTCCCAAACTTACTTCTTCGTAATCTACTACTAATTTTCCAATCATCTTTTACACCTTTTACCACTTTTTACCCGCAAACGGGTTGATTTTACCCGCGAACGGGTTTTGAGTCTTTTTGTTTTGCTCAACAGAACAACTCTGGAGATATGACATAAAATTCTGCTTTGGTTTTTCGCAAGCCGCCATATCTTCTCTGCGCAAATTTGCTAGATATCCAGCGGCCAGCGCCATACAATAACATCTATCATCATGCATTTTTCTACTTCTCGACGGAGGCAAGGCGAACTTTACTTCTCCGCTTGCACTCTTTGTCTTTTGCATTGCCATAATTTCTTCTTTCATTAAATCAATTTCAAGAAGCGCGCGCATTTCTTCATCTGTTAATTTTGCAGTCGTCCCATCTTCTAACGTAATTTCTCCATTTCTCGGTAATTCTATTGGAAGCTCAATAAATTCACCCTGGAACATTTCCGATAAATCTGTAAACATCGAAGTTCTCCATTTTCGAGGATCTACTATTTGTAAACAATCATATGCGTCGGTGTATTTATCATTGTGCATATTTCTATACGTCTCGGTTTCTTCATGACTATCCCAAATGCCTGGATGTCTCATTCCGTCTTTTGAATTCCACGGAAGCATTAACGTATCGCTTATACTCCTACCGTTACCACCAGCACCCGCATCTATTCGTAAAACCACGTTTTTGTAATCTGGATTACGCCCATTGTATTGTAAAAGCAACTTTCTAATCCAATCAATTTGATCTGGAGTCCTTAAGGGTCTTTTATCGGTCGGTCCTAAACGCTCAATTAAATTAATACCATTTACAATCCTTCCTTTATAACCCATTTCGGGGTCTTTGAAAACCTCCATTATCAAAACAAAGCTATTATCCGCCTGCAATGCGGGGTCATAACATAAAACATATTGTTTATCGTCACTATCACTTTCCGAAACGGGTAAATAATTCTTTTGACTTTTAATTATGATACTTCTCGAAACCAACGCGTCACTGCCGCCGCTTGTATCAAATATATTATAATATTCTCTCAATGCGCGCCCCTCGTTTGTTCTCATTGCGTTGTCTATTTCAGATTGTTTTAAAAGGGGGGTTGTTGGTTCACCGTTTAATGTTGGATGTAAAGGTATTTCGCAACTTATGTCGGCGGCAAAAAACCCTGGAATACCCATCATCATATTTTTTGCACATTCTTTATATTGTTGAAAAAGTTCTGTATCAACCCCTTCCGCCGAACTTGCATAAATGATCTGATTTCTCATATTTTGAGGATATACGCGAGAATCAAAACCCGTACCAAGCTTAAAGTCCGAGTTCTGAGAACAAAACGGCTTTGTTAAAGCGAAATAATCTGGATCTATTTTACCAGCTTCATCGTAAAAATTAAGATTAGAACGCTTACCAACGATTGATTTTGCGTCGCCAGACAATGATGTGATTATTGAGCCGTTAAAAAGAGTTGTTTGGCAAGTAGTCGCATTATGAGTAAAACCATCGGTATTTGCATTACTCTTTACAACTTCATTTAAAAATACATCAGAAGAACCTACAACCGATGATATATTCTTCTTCGCTATATTCTCGAGTTTTAAAAAGGTGTCCTTACTTTGTCCTGCAACCGTACTCATTATATATATCGAACAAGTTGGAAACAAAGTTGCTCGAGTCATCATATATAATCCGCCCAAAAAAGATTTCGCCGCGTTACGAGACATAACCCAAGCAGCAACTTCAGCGTCCCACGTATTTAAAAATACATATTTTTGGTAATCCATCAATTCGACTTTGAAAATTTGTTCGACAAACCTTGTCGGGTTTGCTCTTCCCCATTGAATAAGACGAACGTATCTATCCATTGCTTCTTGCCTACGAAGGCTTAGTTCGGTTTGAGTTTTATTATTATAAATACTAATCATTTCTTTTTCGTCAATTTCTTCTTTTCTTTTTCGATAACTTCATCGTCGAATTTAATGTTTGAATTTATAATTGACTCTACCTCCTCTTTGCCTATTCCTTTACTTATAAGTTCTGTTGCAAGTTCTTTGAGTAAACTTTGTTTTTTTATCTGTTTATAAATTATACGAACCTCTTCTTTTAATTCATCATTCTCTTTATGCAGCTTTTCAATTTCTTCCCTTTGCCTTTTCAGCATATCAACGTATTCAGCTTCACTCAAACTCAATTGCTTCATTATTGCTTTCATGCTTATCTCGGCTGCCTGTTCCATACTTGCACTTGTTTTTATATCGTAACGATTAACTTTCCCATCGTCGTAATCATACGTTTCGATATCTCTTACAATTGCACCAATTGTTCCCGCTCCCTTTGATTTCATTGTGGCATACCTATCGCTCAGGCCGAAGTCACGTACTGTGGTCGTCAAAATTGCGTTCTCGTTTTTTAACATCTCAGAAAGCGTCTTGAGTGCCTTTGAATTTTCTACCATTGTTTGGGCGTCTCTGCTTAGCAACTGAACCGCATCTGTTAATCTGTCTGCACGCAAATAACCACGAACTAGGGAAATAGCTGCGCGGGCTTTTGGTAAATCTTCTGCTAAATCATCTGTAATCATACTTACCAGATCTCTATAAAGCTGCTTTTTATCTTTATTACTTTCCTTTTCGAAGGGATCAAAGTGAAATGTCATTAAAATTTCACGTCTGTTTTTTAAGTCTTCTTCATTAAGCTCAATATCCTCGTCTTCTTTCGGTATTTGAGCAAGGACGCTTTGAAGCAGTTCTTCTTCTTTTGCTTGTTCTGCTATATCTTTCTTAGTATTTTTCTTTTTCTCTTCCGCCATCTTTTACCTCCTTATATAAAAATGGCAGGGGACTAATTAAACCCTGCCATCGTATAAATTATCGTTTTTATAATACATTATATATTTAAGATTATTGTCTTTTGCTGTTTTTATTTTTAATACATCGCGGACAGTCCAATTGTCTATTACAGAATAATAAATACTCTGCGTTTCAGCTCTCTCTTTATAAAGCTTTAAATACTCAACACATTCTGGATCGTCTGCGACATATGGTTTAACTCCATGTGTAATATATAAATTTAATTCAACAAATGTGTCTATTGATTTTATATAAAAATCACACCTAAAAGGATATCTTGGATCTTCGTTATACTCTCTAAATATATCTTCCTCTCCATATTTTTTACACAAATACTTGTAAAAATCTTCTTCTGGCTGAGATACGTTTTTGTCTAATAAATCCCATGCGCTATATTTATTTATATAATCTAACGCACAGCTTGCGCTCAATCCTAATGCTTCGCAAATATCCTTTTTTGTTTTTAACTCGTTTTTAATTATAAAATTTCTAAAAGAATCTTCAGACGATACAATGGAAATATATTCATCACTTCTACCAATCCAAGACGTGTAAGGAACGCCGTATTTTTCAATTAAAGATTTGCGACTATTTTCTATACATTTGTCATGAATTTCTTTTACTTTAAAAACACAATCTACCCCATATTTCCGCAAACATGTCTTTTTTATCTTTTCTTTAAATTCAGGAACATCCATTGGGTTTTCGGAACCATACTCTCTCTTCATTGTTTCTTTTGCTTTTTCTCTAAATTCAGAAACTTGAGAGGTACTTTCGACACCATATTTATTTAAACACGTATTTTTGCGAGTTTCAGCAACTAATTTCTTAGATTTTTCCAAATCATTCTCTCGCATTACTCTCCAAATAGTCGACGGGCTTATATTAAAATATTCAGCCGTTTCATCATTACTGTGATTTTGAACTACATAATAATCATACAACTCGTCTATATTTGGAGACTTTGGTACAAACTCATTAAATTCCCACCCATTTCTTTTTATATTATCTCTTATAATATTTTTTGGAACATTAAAGTGTTTTGCGCACTCTACCTGAGTATGTTTTTGAACCTTATAGTATTCATATAATTCAAATTTATCAACAATATATTTTTTAGGTGTTCTAAGTATTTCTCTAATTTTATCTTCTGATTTATTTATGTTATTTTTAGATATAAATCTTTCTATTGTTGATTTGCTACAGCCAAAATGTTTTGCTGACTCTTCTCTCGTATGATTTTCAATAACATAATATTGAGTAAATTCATCCTTATCTATATGATGGAAAATCGTAACTTTTTTATTTACAATCAACTTATTCTTTTTTATTCCATATCCCTTTAAAACAGTGCAAATATGAGTATAGTTAGTTTTAAAATACTCAGCACATTCTTTAATGCTATGCTGTTTATTTACATAATAATCAATTAACTCTTCTTTATTAATATCGTAAATTTTCATATTTTTATCTCCTTATAAAAACACCTATATATCAATAAAAACTGGTAATTTCGCAAAAGGAGTTGCGAAAAAGGTTAATTACTCCCTGTCCCAGTTTTTATATTTCTATTATACCATAAAAATATTTAATTGTCAAACGTTTTAATACGATTAATTCAAAATTATATTATGTTTGTCGGTATACCCATATTTTTTATCAAATTCGAATATTACCATTCCAGCTTTACTTCCAACTTGCAACTTATCGGCATAAGGATCACTACCACAAACACTCGGCGCAACAAGTACTTCCATATTGTAATGCTCGCCCTCGCCTCCAGGATATTCTTTCAACGAATGTGTATGTCCAAGAATTACATAATCGTAAAATTTATGGTGCGTATTTGACAAATCTTTAATTGCATTCTGAATATTATTTATCTGATGTCCATGAAGCATTATGAAGTTAAAATCGAATATTTTAAATTCGGTATAATCAGCTTCCTCGTTCGCATAAACGGTTATTCTGTCATTCAGTGCTAAAACATCAGTCAGGTATCCATAAAGAATTTTACCCATATCTTCGCCAGCAAGTTCGGAGGCTTTTGTCCCCAAATATCTATTCTGATTATGATTGGAATAAACTACCATTTTGTAATCAACATAACAATACTTAGAAAGTTCATTTAAGAAATTTGCGATAAGACGTTCAGCAAACACAAACGCATCTACAACACATTTTTCATTGAGGCGCATATCGCTGATTCTGAGCATTCCCTGTATCTCGTCACCGAGACTTAAAACCGTTAATTTTTTGACATTGTTTTTAGAAACATAATCACGACAATAAGCAAGTGCTTTTTCAAATCTGTTTTGAGCTTCTTGTATTGAATAACTATTGTTTATCGAAGTGAACTTTGCTCCGATATGCAAATCCGCAAAACACAGAACGTGTTCTTTATCATTATCGACATAAGAATTTATTTTATTTTCGTTTAAGAATTGCGGCGGAGGTAATTGAGAAATCTGCTCCCCGACCAATTTATAAAAACGCTCGAAACGCGCATCTTGCCTCATCAATCTCGAATAAGCGATTTTATCGCAAGAGTTTGCATATTTTTCACGAGTTTCTACTTCTTCGGGAGAAAACTCGACAACTTCTTTTTCAACTTCTTCCTTTCCTTTTTTATATGCGGAATACAGTTTTCTATATCTACTTTCTGTGTAATTGAGGTCAAGTTCTTTGTTTATAATACGAGCAACCTCATCCCAGAAAAGTTGCTTATCTTCTTTTAAACCGCATATACGAAGAATATAATCGTCTTCGGTTTCATCATCTAAACGCTTATACTCTATATCTTCGAAATCTATCATCTTGTTTTCTCCTTTAATCAGTTATTTGTCTGTTTTCACTATTATAGTATCGTACCCCAACTGGTTACGCTTTCTGCTTCGATTTTTTTTATTGCGATTGATATCATAACACCTTTTACATACATTGATGTGCATATTATGCCCATCATAAATAAAAATTTTTCCACAATTTACACATATTTTTTCAGTTTTTAATAAACTAAAAAGCTCATTAACGGAGCGTGGACTTGTAATAGTTCCAATTATATTTTTATTTTGTGAACTTGCATCAAATAACATTTTAAAAGATACAAAATTGTTTCTTGTATTTATCCAATACACCGAATATTTATTATTCATTTTAAATAATGATTTCGTATTTTTATCTCTTTCTTTTTTTATATTAGTACAACTATAACAAAACCTCTTAATCTTATCGTTATAAACGCACCATTCCTTTCCATACCACTTATAAACACACAACATCGCGAGTACATACTGTTTTATCCACATACTTACTTCCATACTGTTGATAAAGTCAATCTCGCTCTGGTAAATATCTATCCGATTCCCCTTTTCAATCTTATACTTCGTCGAGTCCGCAAACAACTTCCCGAAATACTTATCTCTCTGGTCTTTATCGTCCCCGATCTTTTGAAGAAGCAACGAATCGGTTTTCACCCATAAATCAAATATTTCGTCTTTGCTATATCCATTTTCTCTTAAATATGCAAAAAGCATTATCTGCTCAAAGGTTTGGTGGACTTTGGTTGTATAACCTCCGCCCGCCAAAATCTTCTCGCTGTTTTCGCTCCAATCAAATATATAGTCGTTCATTCGTTACCCCACAAATAGCTATCATAAAAGTCGATAATCGAACTATCGTCAAACCTCAACTTTGCCGCCGCATTAGCAAAATCATAACTCTGAAAATTCACCTTAAAACACACAATCGGGTTCTTGCTTCCGATAACCCTCAAATCAATCGCTTTATTCTTACAGCACCGATTGATTACAGCCGATTTCTGCGGGTTCGTCAACTTTAATCCCCAAAACTTGAAAAGCAAATCGCGATTGTACTTTATCCAACCTGTCGGGTGGTTGTCATACTTCGATATCACCAAAAGAAGAAAAAGAACTTTGCGATCAGTCGCGTCTCCAACGCCTTTGAGATATTCGACTTCAGAAGCATAAATCTCGAACTCTTCTTGCTTCTCTTTTTTTGACGGCGGGTTAATTGCAACCAAAAGCCGAACGATTTCTTCGATTTTCACGCCTTTGATTTCGAATTTGATTTCGTACTTTTCGAGCGTTTCGAGTATTTGCGAAATATCGAGACCCTGCTGCGTAAAATAAATCGTCAGCTGCTTTAGCTCATCGAGGGAGGAAATTGCTTTTTCTTGTAATAATCGTTCTATAAGCGAATTATTCAACATTGGTTATAACCTCCCCTTCTGGTTTCTTTACGACTTGTTTAAGCACAAACTTTTCGCCGAGATATTCCGTGCCGTCTTCCGAACGAACTGGGGCGTAACTCTTACCCTGTTCAACTCCGTCGAGTACAATTGAATCCATTATATCCCAAACGAAGCTCCAATTGAAATTTGTGTATTCCTTTGCAAGCTGCCCGACGTAAAAAAGCATTTTCTTCGGCTCCAAGCCAAACCCGAAAATCTCTTCCTGAATTTCCTCTTTTGCCGTGTCGAGAACGAGGTTGTAAATGCTCTTCACATCTTCGTCGTCTTTGTTTTCGAAAACGTCGTCGAGAGCGCGGACTGTCTTTTTATTGTTGTATTTACGATAAGCATCGCGAAATTTTGCGAGAATTAAAGTGTCGACTTCGAACCCTTCGTTCTGATAAAGATTGAGCATGTTCGCGTTCGATTTACCGAACTTGATATCGAAATCCACGTTCTCAAATTCTTTGCACAAAACGTTCATCGTGCAGTTGGAAACAATCAGTGGCGAGTATTTTTGATATCTTCGAACAAGCATTTTCTCCGCTTCCGTTTTATCGGATTTCGCGAGAAGTTTTTTGAACTTAATTCCAAACATATCCTTCGACACGATGTTGTACCCATTTTCGAACTGCTTAAACTTTTTGTTGAGTTCGGGGTAAAGATAACGGAAGAAATACGGCTTTTTACAAATAACCATCGAGTTGTGTTTATACTTTTCCGCTTTTACTTCGTCTGTATCGTCTTCGTTTACTTTGACGTGCTTTCTCCATTCGACGGGAAGTTTCTGCTGTTTTATTCCAAGCTTTGCTCTGTCAATTTCCTGCCCAACGTATTCGCGAAGAAGCTTTATTCGCGTGTATAATTCTTGGCGTTGCGGCTCTTGCTCGGGTTTGTTGAAAATCCCTGCCATCGCGTAAATGATTGTCGCGGTATTGGAAAGACTACCGACCGCTGTGCCAAAACCCATAAGGTCTTTTTTTACGAAATTTCTTTGGGAAATTTCTTCTTTAAGGGCTATACCTTTTTCATAAGTAATTATATTTTCGTTTCTGTGTGCGCCTTTCAAAAAATATTCATTGTCTGTTGAAAGGGCTATGTCACCCAGTTAGTACCCTCGGTTTCCCGATATTTTTAAGGGGCTTAGACTATATCATCTATGAATGGCACTTCGATTTAAGGGGTTTTCTCCCACCGTTTCGCAACGGCCCTACTCCTATTGCTTAAAGCCAAGGGATAGTCGTTTGAGTTTATCTTAAAATTCTAAATATTTTTTATATTTTCTTTCCAAATATACACGAGCGTCCTTATATATCCAGTCCAAAAACTCTCTTCGTTCATCGCGTTTACCGCGAACATATAACATTATATTGTCTTTATTTTCAGGTCTACGATAATGATAATTACACTTAAACCCATTAGATATTAATATATCTCCGATGTCTTGCAGTATTTTAGTACCGCCACATATATCTACGCAGCCGCAATCAACACTAATACTACCATTTCCATCAAAATATCCTCTAATAAAATCTTTATAATATTTTTCTGATACTTTATCATATGGGAAAGAGGCTTTTTCTCTGTGTGGAGTTACACCAAGTTTGTAAACTTTTTCTATAAACTTAATAGGTTTTATTGCAATTCTAAACACTTGACTTTCTTTGCTACGGTAACTTTTCCCAAGCTTCGCTGTATAAAAAGTAATGTTTCCACTATAATCCCAATCAGCCTTCATTTTTTCTAACAATTCTCTGTCTTCTTCTTGAAGGTCTATTTTTAAAACTTGATGTTTTATACTACAATATCCATCCGCCCATAAAAAACCAAGATAGTAAGCCTTATCAGGCGTATTTATAGAAGAAAAATAATCTTCATTAATAGAATTCTTATAACAATTAGCACATTTGCCACCGAGTTTAGCCTGAACAGTTGTCTTTATAACAGTTTTACCACAATTCAAACAAGTACATTCCCATTTACTTCCGCCAAGATATTTGTTTATCTCAACATTCCCAAAAATTTTTCCAGTTAAGTCTTTAAATGTAGGCAATCATCTCACCTCCTTATTATTTATTTTTATACGCTCTATTAGAATTTTAAGATATTACCACAGGATTACCATCGTCTTTACGTTAAGGCTTCCCCTGTTAGCCGAAACACTAACAATCATTTCCTATTGTTCCTATCGTTGTTTCGACACCCAACTCTGTTGGTTCACCATTTTTTACTTCGACA